>ERZ1024349.47-NODE-47-length-17153-cov-12.198093_pt1 | contig 17153 bp, 17 predicted proteins | sample MGYA00520789_ERZ1024349 | MGnify/ENA primary metagenome ERZ1024349 (study PRJEB33242, sample SAMEA3444257) | Homo sapiens | biome: Host associated; feature: Gastrointestinal tract; material: Stool | place: Uganda | collected 2011-01-01 ...
TAAATTGATACAATTTATAGTAAAAACAAAGGCTCCCTCAGACGAGGGAGCTGTCGATTGTAAATTGACGGAACGGCAATTTACCTTTTATAAATCGACTGAAGGAGGGATAAAACTATAAATTAGATGAATAAATCGGTTACTATCTAATTTATCTACATTACATAAACAACTCTACAAACCCAAATTTATCTTTAGACACAAACAGAATATAAACAAACTAAAAATCAAAAAACAAAATATTAAAATTAACACAATTACAACTAAAAAATATCATTATACAGTATCACTTGAAAATTGAGAACATGGGGTATATAATGTGTTCTGCTAAAAATAAGAAAAGAAAATAATTTCGTACAATGGGGTAGGAAAATGAAGAATGTAGTTGTTGATAAGTTAACAGCAGATAATGTTTATGAACTGTATTTATCGGTAGATTGGTCAGGACTTTACAAGTCACAAATTCAGCAAAAACTTGCTAACACAAATCACACCTTTACTATATATGAAGGCAACAGACTTGTTGGTATGGCAAGGATTGTTGGCAACACCCATACAGTATGTTATCTAAAAGATTTTATTATTAAGCCGGAATATCAGCATGAGGGTTACGGTAACTTTTTGATGAACTTTATTTTGAATTATATTAAGGAACACAATTCAAAGGATAAACATTCTAAGGTATGTGTTTTTTCTTCAAAGGGAAAGGAAAAATTTTATGAGAAATGTGGTTTCCGTTTTGTTTCGGGAAAACACAGTCACGAGGATTTGTATCAAATAAGAGTATAGTATTTTTGGGAACTGTTTTGCAGTTCCTTTTTTATTTTCATTTAACAACCATTTAACTTTTACTTAATTGTAAATACTTGACATTTTATATTATTATTTTATAATTATCTACGGAAAGAGAAAAGTTTATAAAAGGTGATTTTATGGAGAAGAAAAGAATTATCAAAACCTCAGGTCTGTTTATTCTGCTTTGTGTAGTGGCATTTTGCGCTGAGTTCTACTATGCTAACAACACAAAGAATATTATACTTCCTGAGAAAAGTGAGATTTATACTGTTACAGTAACAAATGGTACTAACGGTAACACAACAACAGTTGAAGAAAGCAATATCAATAAAATCTACAATGATTTGAAAAATATTTCTTTAACTAAAGTTGATAACGAGGACTTAAGTGGTTGGAATTATGCAGTTGACATTGAAACTAACAATGATACTGATGTACACTTAGTTTTTGTTTCTGACAAATTACTACAGTACAACAACAATACTTATAAAATTAACGATACATCAGTACTTGAGAATTTTACAAATTGCTAATAACTATTAATTTTAAGTAGTGCTATTTTTTATGGCACTACTTTTTTATTATCATTTTTGCATTTTACCCTACTTAAAATGCAATTTACCTAGATTTTATTGAATTATAAAAGAATTAATGGTACAGTAAAATCACAGAAAGGAGATAAAAAATGAGGTTAAGTATTTTTAAAAATCCAAAATTTTCTGAACCGGAAGTTATACTGAATTATTCCGAAGAAACCGATGAAGTAAATAAGCTGATTGAAACACTGAATTCACTTAATAATACAATTCAATGTTTCAAAAACGGCAGTAATTTTAATATAAAGCTAAATGATATTTATTACTTTGAAAGTGTTGACGAAAGGTCATATGTATATACAAAAGACAATGTGTATGAATGTAAAGAAAAGTTATACACAATAGAAGAAACTTTCAAAAACACTTCTATTGTAAGGGTAAGTAAAAGTTGTATTCTCAATATAACAAAGCTAAAAAGTGTCAGACCGTTTATTAACGGTAAATTTGAGGCTACTATGTTAAGTAATGAAAAAATAATAATCAACCGTCACTATGTTTCTGCTTTTAAGAAAAAGTTTAATATTTAGGAGGTTACTTATGTTAAATAGAATCAAACATTATTTTACACTTGACTGTGTAATTTTCACTATTATGACTGTGGTTTTGTCCATTGTTTATTATTTTGCAACTTGGGACAGTACAGTAAAAACAATTACAGTAGAGGGACTTTTCAAAACTTTTGGAACAATGGTATTCAGCTACTTTACAGTTACAACTGTTATGGCATTTTTGTTTATGATTTTAGAGAAACAAATAAACGAAAATGGTTATATAGGTCATCTAATATCAATGGCAATTGTACTTTCTTGTGTATATGGACTTGGTAGTGGAGTATTTGACTGGTTCCCTATTTTCTCTATTTGGTCACTATACGCTTTCATAGTACTTATGATTGTATATATCGGTGTGTTTTTCACAATGTTTCATAAAAATGTTGAAGACAGTAACAAAATCAATGAAAAGCTAAAGAAAATGCAGGAGAAAAACAATGAGTAATATTATTGAAATTAAGAATCTTAGGAAATCCTACAAAGATGTTAAGGCAGTTAAAGGCATTGACTTTTATGTTGAAGAAGGAAAGCTCTTTGCATTACTTGGACCTAACGGTGCAGGTAAAAGCACAACTATTGATATGATTTGTACTGCACTAAAGCCTGACAGTGGCAGTATTACTGTTGACGGTAAATCAGTTGGCAAAGATGACAATGCTATTCGTAAAGAAATCGGCATTGTATTTCAAGATAATTTTCTTGACCCTATCCTTACAGTTGGAGAAAACATTTCAATCAGAGGCAGTTTTTACGGATTAAAGGGAAATGAACTAAAAAATGCAGTAAAGAAAGTTTGTGAAACTGTTGGTATTACCGACTTAATGAAACGACCTTACGGTAAACTTTCAGGTGGTCAAAGAAGAAGAGCTGACATTGCAAGAGCATTGGTTAACACTCCAAAAATTCTATTTCTTGATGAACCTACAACAGGTCTTGACCCACAATCTAGACAAAATGTTTGGCAGATGATTACCAAGTTACAGAAAGAAAACAATATGACAGTATTCTTAACCACTCATTATATGGAAGAAGTTACTGATGCAGACTATGTTGTAGTAATTGACAGTGGTGAAATTGTAGCAAAAGGCACACCTGCTACACTTAAAGAAAAATATGCAAAGAACTACTTGCACATTACACCTAAAGATAAAGACAAATTAGTTGCCACACTAAAAGCTAACAACATTGATTTTACAGTAATTGCTGATGTATATACTGTTGATGTAGATAAGACAGAAGATGCTTTGCCTATTATTGATTTGGTTAGGGATAACATAGAAAGTTTTGAAGTTATCAAGGGTACAATGGATGATGCCTTTATCGGAATTACAGGTAAGGAGATTAGAAAATGAAAGGTTTAGTAATTAGAAATTTAAAGTTATATTTCAAAGACAAAGGTGCAGTATTTTTCTCCTTACTGGGTGTACTGATTGTTATAGGATTGTACATTCTTTTCTTGGGAGATACATTTACAGATGGCTTAAAAGAATTTTACAAACCTGAAAACATAATGAGTGGCTGGATAATGGCAGGGCTACTTGCTATTACATCACTGACCACAACAATGGGTGCATTCTCTACAATGATACAAGACAAAGAGAAAAAGATTTTCAAAGACTTTTACTGTGCACCTATCAGCAGAAGCGCTTTATCACTTGGCTACATAATCAGCTCAGTAATAATCGGCTTACTGATGACATTACTTGTATTCGTTATTGCTATTATTTATCTTGCAGTTAACAATATTATAGTTATTTCATTTACAATGATTTTAAAGTTAATAGGAGTCTTCCTACTAAACACTTGTTCAAATACTGCAATGGCACTTTTCATTGTTTCACTTTTGAATACAGAGAAAACTTTCAGTGCAGTTTCCGGTATTACCTCAGCATTAATCGGTTTTGTAACCGGTATTTATCTGCCTGTAGGTCAGTTACCTGAATATGTACAGTACATAGTTAAATGTTTTCCTACTTCACATGGTGCAGCTTTATTCCGTCAAATTTTAATGGAAGATGCACTTAATAAAGGTGTATCAAAAATGCCTACCGAGGCAAAGGCAGTTGCCCTAAAGGAAGTGAAAAACATCCTGGGTGTTACCTTTAAATTTGGTGACACAGAATGTGCAACATTAGTTAGTGTCCTTGTTCTTGTTGTGGCATTAGTCCTATTCTCTGCCCTATCAATCTGGAATATCAACCGTAAAAAAGCAGTTTGAGATTTTTGATTTTTTGATTTTCAATTTTCAAATTCAATTGTGCTAATCTGTAATTGATTCATTAAATTTGGGTTGTCTTTTTTAGTTTTGATTGTGTTAAGTTGAAAATACTTTAACAAATTAGGGTTTGTAGTGCTATTTGATAGTTTCAACTAATATGGAATTGTAAATAAATTTACAATTCCAACCACTCCTTCCGTCTTTGCATACGCAAAGCCACCTCCCTCAGCGAGGGAGGCAACAAGGTCTGTACAAATCTAAAATTAATACACATTTTTTAAATAGTACAAACTCTATAAATTAGCAAAAGTTTTGGTAAAGACAAAGGCTCCCTCAGACGAGGGAGCTGTCATTCGTGAATTGCAAAGCAATTCACCTTTTAAAGAATGACTGAAGGAGGGAAAAACTATAAATTAGATGAATAAATCGGTTATTCTTTAATTAACCTATATTACATAAACAACCCCACAAGCCCTAATTTATCGAACTAGCCTTTACACTCAAACAGAATTGAAAAAACTAAATTTATTTAACTAACCTTTACGCACAATAAGAATAAAAAAACAAAAGCAAAAACACCCACCAAAACGGTGGGTGTAATTTTATGTTTTATTAAAGAACTAAGATTTAAATACCCTCAAGAGATTTATTAAGGAATGCTTTAGTTTTCTCTGATTTAGGATTATCAAATACTTCTTCAGGTGTACCGAATTCCTCAATAACACCATCAGCCATAAAGATAACCTTATCGGAAATATTCTTTGCAAAGCTCATTTCGTGAGTAACAACAATCATTGTGTTGTCTGTACTTTTAAGACCTTGAATAACCTTTAGCACTTCACCGGTAAGTTCAGGGTCTAGTGCTGATGTTGGTTCATCAAAGCAAAGAATATCAGGATTCATTGCCAATGCTCTGGCAATTGCAACTCTCTGTTGTTGTCCACCAGAAAGCTGACAAGGATAATGCTCAATTCTATCTGTTAGTCCAACTGTTTCAATTAATTCTCTACCACGCTTTTCAATGTTTTCCGGAGTGTCAATCTTCATTAGTGATGGTGCAAGAGTAACATTCTTTAGAACATTGTACTGTGGAAATAGGTTAAAGTTTTGGAATACAAGACCAAAGTGCAGTCTGTTCTTTCTGATTTCATCTTCCTTATATTTCTTGTTCTTTGAACCGTCAAAAATTTCTTTACCATTTACAGAAATAGTACCATTCTCAGCAGTTTCTAGGAAGTTAAGGCATCTTAGCAAAGTTGTCTTACCACTACCCGATGAACCGATAATAGAAAGCACTTCACCCTTTTCAAGTGAAAAGTCAATACCTTTTAGAACCTCTGTTTTACCAAAACTTTTTCTTAAATTTTTTACTTCTAATATAGCCATAGTTAACTCCTGAAGTAACTTAGTTTTTTCTCAATAAAGTTAAAGAGAATTGTAAGTAGTCCTGAGAAAATCAAGTAGAAAGCACCTGTATAGAATAGAGGCCAAATTAGACCATCAGTCTTGATATATACCTGTGCAGTCCAAATAATTTCATATACTGCAATAATTCTTGCAAGAGAAGTATCCTTTACAAGAGTAATGATTTCGTTACTCATTGGCGGCACAATTCTCTTGATAACTTGTAACAACACAATCTTGAAGAAAATTTGTGTTTTTGTCATACCAAGAACTTGACCTGCCTCATACTGACCCTTTGAAATTGACTCAATACCACCTCTGTAAATTTCTGAGAAGTAGCAAGAATAGTTAATTACAAATGCAAGTAATGCTGCTGAAAATCTTGGTAGCAGTCCTGTATTTAGGATAAGACCCGGACCGTAATATACAATTATTAATTGAAGTAGTAGTGGTGTACCTCTGATAATCCAAACGAAGGTACGAACCAACCACCTTAGTGGTTTGAACTTACTCATTGAGCCAAAACAGATTATTAAGCCAAGTGGTAACGAAAAAAGTAGTGTCAATCCAAATAGCTGAAGTGTAGACAAAAATCCGTTTAATAGGTCAAGAGTGATAGATAGAAAATCGCTCATTTATTTATCATTCCTTATGTATTACTTACAAAGTGCCACATTATATTTCTTAGATAGCTTTTCAAGTGTGCCATCCTTAGTTAAATCCTTAATATACTGATTGAACTTTTCTGTCATATCAGATTTCTTACGGAAACCAACACCATATTCTTCCTTAGTTAGAGATAGGTTGTGGCCTAGTGTTTCATAGCTTGTACCCTTACCTGTCATAGCGTCAGCCATTGTGCTATCAATAATACAAGCATCAACAGAACCTGACTTAACTTCAAGTAGAGTATCGCTCTGTGCTGAAACCGGTGTATATTCTAGGTTGTTATCCTTAGCAGCAGCTTCACCTGCAGAACCTGATTCAACTGCAAACTTTAGCTTAGAAAGTGACTTAACATCCTTATACTTGCTGAGTTCATCCTTCTTCATAACAACAACCTGTTCATTCTTAGCATAAGCATCAGTAACACTTGTGTTCTTCTTAACTTCATTTGTGATTGTCATACCGTTCCAAGCACAGTCAATTGACTTTGTGTTAAGTTCCATAAACTTGTTATCCCAGTCGATTTCGATGAACTTAACCTTAACGCCCATTTTCTTACCGACAGCCTGAGCAAATTCTGTATCAAAACCTGTCCAGTTACCCTTATCGTCCTTATAGTTCATTGGTGCATAGTCTGTAATACCTACAACCAATTCACCCTTATCCTTGATGTATTCATAGTCAGAGCTTGAACTGCCACAAGCAGTAACAAGCACAGCCATAACTGCACATAATACTAATGCTAATACTTTTTTCATTGTTGTACCCTCTTTTACTTTTTTATTTTTTCTTGTTGGAAACCATTTTCTTATATCTTCTATTATTAATTACCAACAAAGTACCTAAGCCTAAAACTAAAAATGCAAATAACTTTTTCATAATAATACTTCCTTTACAAATTCATTTCAAACTTACCTACCTATTTTACTTTATTTCGCTAAACTTGTAAAGTGGTAATTTAGCAAAATTTAAAGAATTAGGTCACTTCTTTTTTACATCACATACAAAAATTATGGAAATTCCTTTCATTTTCTTAATGTTGTTTTATTTGTAAAACTATATTGTGCCTGTATACCTTATTGAATTAGTTTTTTAATTCTTGTAAATAAAAACCGGTTTTATAAATTTTGGTTTGTAGTGCTATTTGATAGTTTCAACTAATATGGAATTGTAAATAAATTTACAATTCCAATCACTCCTTCCGTCTTTGCATACGCAAAGCCACCTCCCTCAGCGAGGGAGGCTACAAGGTCTGTACAAATCTAAAATTAATACACATTTTTTAAATAGTACAAACTCTATAAATTAGCAAAAGTTTTGGTAAAGACAAAGGCTCCCTCAGACGAGGGAGCTGTCGATTGTAAATTGACGGTACGGCAATTTACCTTTTATAAATCGACTGAAGGAGGGAAAAACTATAAATTAGATGTATTAATCGGTTACTATCTAATTAACCTACACAACATAATTATCCCCACAAACCCAAATTTGCAGAGCTAAATTATTATAATCCACAATAACCCACAATCGAAATCGAAAAACTAAATTATATTATTATTTAGAACCGTTTACCATAGAATATAAAAACACATTATCGGTTTAGTTACATATATAAAGATAAAAAGTTTATAATGCTAAATATGCATAGCAATATAGCTAAAAGGGATAAATCGCATAGGGATACATATTGATAAAACTGAGAAGATAATGGATAATAATAGTTAAGAAATAAAAGAGTGTAACTTACCAAATAATATATTAGCTAAATAACATAGTAATATAGCTTATAAAAACAATATAATTACACACTCAGAAAAATTAATAATACAATTTATAAAAAGAAAATATAACAATACAGTAAAACATCTTATCAACAATAACAAAGAATAGAGATGATTAATTAATGGGAAAAATTAAAAGAAAATATACATTAGGGGAAGAAATTTTTTCTTCTGTCAGTCATGGTGTGGGAGCTTGTTTGTCCATAGCCGGTACAGTTGTTTTGCTTGTATTTTCGGTTATATACGGAAATGCATTGGCAGTTGTCAGTTCGGCAATTTACGGTGCATCACTGATAATTCTTTACACAATGAGCACACTGTATCATTCATTTACAAATGAAAGGGTAAAACACTTTTTTCAAATAATGGATCACAACACAATATTTTTGCTTATTGCAGGTACATACACACCAATAACCATTTATATTCTTGGTGGTGTTACAGGTTGGATATTGTTTTCTGTTGTGTGGGTTGCATCAATAATCGGCATAACACTAAATTCAATTAATATGGAAAAGGCAAAGATTCCTTCTCTTATTTGTTACATTGCCACAGGCTGGGTTATTATCTTTGCTATAAAGCCGTTAATTGCAAAAGTACCTTTCATTTCTGCATTATTTCTTGTGCTTGGTGGTGTAATTTATACTGTTGGTGTTGTGTTTTATGTGATTAAAAAGGTAAAATACTTCCATCCCATATGGCATATTTTCACTGTACTTGGCAGTGCATTCCACTACTTTTCAATCTTAATAGCAATTATAAAAATGTAATATAAACGAAAAATTAAGGCTGATACTTTATTGTATCAGCCGTTTTTTGTATGAGAAAAGCCAAGACTATAATAGTAGCCTTGGCTTAGGATTATAAAAACTTAAAAGTTATCGGTAATTTAATTATGCTAATGCTTTCTTTAGTTCTTCTACCTTATCGGTATCTTCCCACTTAACATTAAGGTCTGTTCTGCCCATATGACCATAAGCAGCAGTAGGTAGGAACTTAGTATTGCGAAGGTTAAGTTCTTCAATAATAGCAGCAGGACGGCAATCAAATACCTTCTTAACGGCATTTGCGATTTCACTGTTACTATACTTACTTGTACCGAAAGTATCTACCATAATTGAAACAGGCTTTGCAACACCGATTGCATAAGCAAGTTGCACTTCACATCTACTAGCAATACCTGAGGCAACAATATTCTTAGCAATATATCTTGCATAGTAAGCAGCACTACGGTCAACCTTAGTTGGGTCTTTACCTGAGAATGCACCACCACCGTGACGGCCATAACCACCGTATGTGTCAACAATAATCTTTCTGCCTGTTAGACCTGAGTCACCGGCAGGACCACCGATAACGAATCTACCTGTTGGGTTTACAAGAATTCTTGTGTCATCAGTTAGTAGATTTTCAGGGATAATTGGCTTAATAACATACTTGATTAAATCATTTCTAATCTGTTCAAGTGTAACATCTTCATCATGCTGAGTAGAGATAACAACTGTGTCAATGCTAACAACCTTGCCGTCTTCATAAAGAGCAGTAACCTGAGTTTTGCCATCAGGACGAAGATACTTTAGTGTGCCGTTCTTTCTAACCTCAGTTAACTTCTTAGCCAGTTTGTGAGATAGTGAAATAGTTAGTGGCATTAGTTCTTCTGTTTCGTCACAAGCGTAACCAAACATCATACCTTGGTCACCGGCACCAAACTGATTGTACTTGTCCTCTTCACCGTCTTTTAGTTCGTAACTTTCGTTAACGCCCATTGCAATATCAGGTGACTGTGTTGTAATCATATTGTTGATTTTGCAGTTGTGACCGTTAAAGAGAAGTTCATCTCTGTCATAACCGATTTCGTTAATAACATTTCTCGTAACTGCTTCATAATCAACTTTAGCAGTTGTGCTGATTTCACCCATAATGTTTACGATACCGGCAACTGCAGTTGTTTCACAAGCTACATGAGCCATATTGTCTTGTTCAAAAATTGCATCAAGAATTGCGTCACTAATCTGGTCACAGACTTTGTCAGGATGTCCTTCAGTAACTGATTCTGATGTAAATAAATACTTTCCCATATCTATACTCCTTTTCTTATATTTCTTACCACAAAAAAAGCCACCGTGAAAGACGGTGGCTTAATACTCATCTTTCGGTTATACCGCAGGAATTAGCACCTTGCTTTTCGCAGGTTGCCGGACTTCATAGGGCCTGTCCCTCAGTCGCTCTTGATAAGAAAATATTTAATTTTTCTACTTTCATAGTGTAACACATAGTAAATATAATGTCAACTGTCGGTTTAAATTGTCAGTTATTCTGCTGAAGAAGTGCTTTCAGAAGTAGGTTCTGTTGTGCTTTCTGCTACACTTTCTGTAGTATTTTCTTCAGTAGAGTTTTCTTCTGTGTTAATTGATGGGTTGGTGTTGTCCTCATCCATTGTTTCAAAGTTACCACCGTAGTTGTTAACAATTTCAACAACCTTGTTGTATGTAGAAGCATTTGCATCATTGTTGATTAGAGAAATTGTAGGGTCTGTTTCCTTTGACAATCTGTTATTTAATTCATCAACACTACTTAGCACTTCACCGTTATATGTTACTGTATCACCTGAAACTGTAATTGCAACAAGTGTTTCGTGAATTGAATTGGAAGAAGTAGGTTCTGCACTGTCTGACACAGGTAGTAGGCTCTGAATATCTTCCTTAGTTGGAATATGTCCAAAGTAAGCATAAACACCACCACATAAAGCACCTAGGATAATAATGATAACAACAAATGTTTTTAGTCCTGTATGCTTTTTCTTTTCGGAATGGCCTTTATTTTTGTCACTTCTCTTAGAAGATTTTTCAGCTTTTCTATTATCGGATTTACTGTTATCTCTTCTGTTACTGCTATGACTTTCGTGACTATCGTGGCTACTGTGTCCTCTGTCCTTTTTCTTGGACTTTTTCTTTTTGTCCTTAGGACCTTTGGAACTTTTACTGCTTGAACTTCTGCTACCTGAACTGCCGGAACTTCTGTTACTTCTGCTTTCACCACTATCGTTAGTATCAGCAGAATGACTACCCTGTGGTTCTTTAGTTTCAGGTGTAACTTCTTCAGTTTCTATATTTTCAGCATATGTATTTCTTCTAGGGCTATTGCTCTTTAGTTCTCTTGAAGAACTGTTGTCAAATACATATTCATCTTCGTTATTATCAATAGGTTCATCACTAAAGAAGTCAATCTGTTGTTTTGCTTTTCTTTGTTCGGCTAAGATTTTGTCAACTTCATCATCAATGTTAGTCATATCAGTTTTGAAGTCATCAAAAGATGTGTCTTTGTTTTCATCTTCAAAATAGCCGTGTGTACCTTTTTTTGCCATACTATCAACTCCTTTAATCAAATATATCACATTTTTGTGATTACTTCAACTGTTATTGTGTGTTCTTTTTTTGAAAAAATTAGGGAAGTTACATAGAAACTGTAACTTCCCTTTGTGTTAAAGTGATAAATTTTTAAGATACTTTATCAAACTGACTGTTGTATAGGTCTGCATAGTAGCCACCCTTAGCAAGTAGCTCATTATGAGTACCTTGTTCAACAATGTCCCCATCTTTCATAAATAGAATTAAGTCAGCGTTCTTGATTGTTGAAAGTCTGTGAGCAATAACAAAACTTGTTCTGCCTTCCATTAGGTTATCCATAGCCTTCTGAATATAAGCCTCTGTTCTTGTATCAACTGAAGAAGTAGCTTCATCAAGAATAAGAATCTTAGGGTCGGCTAGAATTGTTCTTGCAATAGTTAATAACTGCTTTTGACCTTGGCTAACATTTGATGCTTCTTCATTTAGGACCATATTGTAGCCATCAGGTAAATGCTTAACAAAGTCATCAACATGAGCAGCCTTTGCAGCCTTTATAACATCTTCATCACCGGCATCCAATTTACCGTAACGAATGTTCTCCATAATTGAGCCTTTAAATAGCCATGTATCCTGAAGAACCATACCATAAAGTTCTCTTAGTTCTCTTCTGTCAAAGTCATTAATGTTGTGTTCATCAACTAGGATGCTACCACCGTTTAGGTCATAGAATCTCATCAGTAGCTTAACCATTGTTGTTTTACCTGCACCTGTAGGGCCAACAATAGCAATCTTCTGACCTTGCTTAACTTTAGCTGAGAAGTCGTGAATAATAATTTTATCCTCATTGTAGCCGAATTTAACATGGTCAAATGTTACATTACCTGTGATTTCATCAACAGTAACATTTTCGCCGTTAGGCTTCTTGCAATGATTTTCAGCCTCTTGGGACTCTTCCTTTTCACCGATAAATTCAAAAATTCTTTCAGCTGATGCAGTCATTTGCTGAATCATATTACTTACCTGAGCAAGTTGCTGAATAGGCATTGTAAACTGTCTTACATACTGTATAAATGACTGAATGTCACCGACAGTAATTGTACCCTGAATAGCTAAGTAACCACCAAGTACTGCAATTGCACCGTAAGCTAAGTTACCGATTACCTGCATAATAGGACCTGCTAAACCTGAGAAGAACTGACTCTTCCATGCTGATTTATAAAGCATATTGTTGGACTTTTCGAATTCTTCAACATTTCTGTCAACTGTGTTAAATGCCTGAACAATGTTAACACCACTGATTGTTTCTTCAACTTGACCGTTAACATGACCTAGGTAATCCTGCTGATTTCTAAAGTGTTTCTGAGAAATCTTGAAGATAAGTGAAATAAAGATTAGTGCAACCGGTAGAATAACTAATGCAATAAGTGTCATCATCCAGTTAATGCTAAACATCATATATAGCACACCGATGATTGTTGAAATTGATGTTACTGCCTGAGTTGCAACCTGGTTTAAACTTGTACAAAGAGTATCAACATCATTTGTGATAATAGACAGTGTTTCACCTGTTTGGTGTCTGTCAAAGTAGTTCATAGGAAGAAGATTGATTTTGTATGAAATATCTCTTCTTAATCTATAACCAACCTTCTGAGTTACTGTACTCATTAGGAAGTTCTGAACAAAACCACAAACCGAACTTGTAATATAGATACATAACAGTCCGATTAAGATACCGGCAATTTTACCGAAATCAATACCTGAACCACCGGAATACTTACTCATAATTCCGTTGAAAAGTTCTGTTGTTGCATTACCTAAAATCTTAGGTCCTACAACATTGAAAACTGTACTTGCAATGGCGAAAATTACAACAATGAGTATGGCAAACTTATAGTTGCCGATATATTTAAAAAGGCTTTTGATAGAACCCTTAAAGTCTTTTGCTTTAGCTGTTCCCATCATTTTTCCTTGTGGACCTCTACCACCTCTAGGTCCTCCCATAGGCATAGGCATTACTGTAATTCCTCCTTTGACAACTGACTTTCTGCAATGTCACGATAAACCTGACAGTTATTCAGTAGTTCTTTGTGTGTACCCTTACCAACGATTTTACCGTTGTCAAGTACAAGTATCTGTTCAGCATTTAGAACTGTGCTGATTCTTTGAGCAACAATAAGGATTGTGCTATTCTTAATATTTTCACTAAGTGCCTTTCTTACTGCAACATCAGTCTTAAAGTCTAGTGCTGAGAAACTGTCATCAAAGATTAGCACTTCAGGTTCATTTGCAATAGCTCTTGCAATAGAAAGTCTTTGTCTTTGACCACCTGAAACATTAGTACCACCTTGGCTAATATGTGTTTCATATTTCTGAGGCTTTTCATTTATGAATTCTGTTGCGTGAGCAATCTCTGCTGCTTTTTCGATTTTTTCCATTGGTAGGTCTTCATTTGCAAAAGCAATGTTTGACTTAATAGTACCGGAGAATAACATACCCTTCTGTGGTACATAACCGATTTTATCTCTTAAATCAGTTAGCTTAACATCCTTAATATTTTGACCGTCAACTGTAACAGAACCCTTAGTTGTATCGTAAAATCTTGGGATAAGGTTGATAAGTGTACTCTTACCACTACCTGTTGAACCGATAATAGCAGTAGTTTCACCCGGCTTTGCAGTAAAGCTAATGTCCTTTAGTACAGGTTCTTCTGCTCCCGGATAAGCAAATGTTACATCCTTAAATTCTACAACGCCCTTTTGTTTTTCTTCAAACTGCTTAGGGTTTTCAGGGTTATGGATTGTAATTTCTGTATCGTAGATTTCACCAAGTCTTTTTGCTGAAACAAATGCTCTTGGAATCATAATACTTGCCATACAAATCATTAGGAATGACATAATAATCTGCATTGTGTATTGGATATATGCCATAATGTCACCGACCTGCATATTACCTGCATTAGTTTCATTAGCACCAACCCAAACAATAAGTATAGTTGTACCGTTCATAATAAACATCATAGCAGGCATCATAATTGCCATAACTCTGTTTACAAATAGGTTAGTCTTTGTAAGAGTTTTGTTTGCATCGTCAAATCTTTCATTTTCGTGGTCTTCACGGCTAAATGCTCTGATAACAGGTAGACCTGTAAGAATTTCTCTTGAAACTAGGTTTACCTTATCAACCAGCTTTTGAAGTGCAGTAAACTTAGGCATTGCTACTGTCATTAGTGTTGAAACAAGTACAAGGATAACGCCAACTGCTAAGGCAATAACCCATACCATACCAGAACTCATATTAGTTACCTTTAATAATGCACCGATACCTAAGATTGGAGCATAGATAATCATTCTTAGCATCATTACAAGAACCATCTGAATTTGCTGAATATCATTTGTACATCTTGTAATTAATGAAGCATTACTGAATTTGTTTGACTCACTTGCTGAGAAGTTGATAATTTGGTTATATGCATGACTTCTAATATCCTTAGAGAATCTAGCACCGATAATTGATGCAAGTAAGGAAACGGCAATCATACATACAAAGATTACACCGGCATAACCAAGCATTAATGCACCTGCTTTAAATAGGTAATTCATTCTAACCTGGTCAGTATCAACACCGGCAGACTTCATAAGGCTTTCTGTATATGGTGTTACAACCTGTTTGATTGTGTCCTCCCCCAGTTTGTCAAATGCCTTTAACTTGTCGTTCATTATATCGGTAATTTGACTCATAGTGTTTTCACTGAATAAAGGCAAAATCTCAAACATATCAACTGTTTCACCGGCTTGAGACTTCTTATTGATTTCCATAAACTTCATTTGGTTTTCAGGTGTCATTTCTTTAACACCGTTTTCCATAATCTCTTGGAAGTCCTTGTTGTCAATCTTGCCACTTACTGAGTCGGAAGAAATTTCACCTTTCTCACTCTTTTCTAACATATAAGTGATAAGCATAGGCTTTGTTAGCTTATCGGCAAGTTTATCGGCGTTTTTATCGCTGATATTTTCCTTTAGTTTCAGGTGTAACTTCTTCAGTTTCTATATTTTCAGCATATGTATTTCTTCTAGGGCTATTGCTCTTTAGTTCTCTTGAAGAACTGTTGTCAAATACATATTCATCTTCGTTATTATCAATAGGTTCATCACTAAAGAAGTCAATCTGTTGTTTTGCTTTTCTTTGTTCGGCTAAGATTTTGTCAACTTCATCATCAATGTTAGTCATATCAGTTTTGAAGTCATCAAAAGATGTGTCTTTGTTTTCATCTTCAAAATAGCCGTGTGTACCTTTTTTTGCCATACTATCAACTCCTTTAATCAAATATATCACATTTTTGTGATTACTTCAACTGTTATTGTGTGTTCTTTTTTTGAAAAAATTAGGGAAGTTACATAGAAACTGTAACTTCCCTTTGTGTTAAAGTGATAAATTTTTAAGATACTTTATCAAACTGACTGTTGTATAGGTCTGCATAGTAGCCACCCTTAGCAAGTAGCTCATTATGAGTACCTTGTTCAACAATGTCCCCATCTTTCATAAATAGAATTAAGTCAGCGTTCTTGATTGTTGAAAGTCTGTGAGCAATAACAAAACTTGTTCTGCCTTCCATTAGGTTATCCATAGCCTTCTGAATATAAGCCTCTGTTCTTGTATCAACTGAAGAAGTAGCTTCATCAAGAATAAGAATCTTAGGGTCGGCTAGAATTGTTCTTGCAATAGTTAATAACTGCTTTTGACCTTGGCTAACATTTGATGCTTCTTCATTTAGGACCATATTGTAGCCATCAGGTAAATGCTTAACAAAGTCATCAACATGAGCAGCCTTTGCAGCCTTTATAACATCTTCATCACCGGCATCCAATTTACCGTAACGAATGTTCTCCATAATTGAGCCTTTAAATAGCCATGTATCCTGAAGAACCATACCATAAAGTTCTCTTAGTTCTCTTCTGTCAAAGTCATTAATGTTGTGTTCATCAACTAGGATGCTACCACCGTTTAGGTCATAGAATCTCATCAGTAGCTTAACCATTGTTGTTTTACCTGCACCTGTAGGGCCAACAATAGCAATCTTCTGACCTTGCTTAACTTTAGCTGAGAAGTCGTGAATAATAATTTTATCCTCATTGTAGCCGAATTTAACATGGTCAAATGTTACATTACCTGTGATTTCATCAACAGTAACATTTTCGCCGTTAGGCTTCTTGCAATGATTTTCAGCCTCTTGGGACTCTTCCTTTTCACCGATAAATTCAAAAATTCTTTCAGCTGATGCAGTCATTTGCTGAATCATATTACTTACCTGAGCAAGTTGCTGAATAGGCATTGTAAACTGTCTTACATACTGTATAAATGACTGAATGTCACCGACAGTAATTGTACCCTGAATAGCTAAGTAACCACCAAGTACTGCAATTGCACCGTAAGCTAAGTTACCGATTACCTGCATAATAGGACCTGCTAAACCTGAGAAGAACTGACTCTTCCATGCTGATTTATAAAGCATATTGTTGGACTTTTCGAATTCTTCAACATTTCTGTCAACTGTGTTAAATGCCTGAACAATGTTAACACCACTGATTGTTTCTTCAATATATTCACCTCTTATTTAGTTTGGTATATTGATTTTAACATTATTTAAGAATATGTACAATGTATATTTTAAATTCAATGTTCATTATTTTGCACAAGAAATAAACCGTTTAGTTGTACATAATGCTGAAAATAATAATCATTTCTGTTTTATTGAGATCGGAAGAGCACACGTCTGAACTCCAGTCACAGTTCCGTATCTC
>ERZ1024349.49-NODE-49-length-16792-cov-351.052638_pt1 | contig 16792 bp, 26 predicted proteins | sample MGYA00520789_ERZ1024349 | MGnify/ENA primary metagenome ERZ1024349 (study PRJEB33242, sample SAMEA3444257) | Homo sapiens | biome: Host associated; feature: Gastrointestinal tract; material: Stool | place: Uganda | collected 2011-01-01 ...
GAGGGGAATAATATGACAAAACAAAAGTATGATGATTTAATTCGTAAACAACGTGATGATGTATTAGCTAAAATTTATGGATGGCATGAACTAGCTAATGTTTTACAGGCTGTTAGTGACTACACTAATATTTGTATCCGTATGTGTGAGGATATTTATAACGATCTAGATATTGATTATCTTGATTATGTTGAATTAAATGAAAGTATTTCAAACTGTCTAAAAGAAGTTTGTAGAATTGTAAAGAGAGGTTAACATGAACAATTACACTAGTCTTAGTCGTCTAATTAACGAGTTAAATAGAACGCTCGGTGTTACTAGTGATACTGAGCGTGAGAATCTAATCCAATCCTATTATAATCAAGGTTTGATTAGTTACAGACAATATTATCTTTTACGTTCAAGCGTTGTTAGACATGAATATATTCATGATTATTTTGTAAAGATGTATTCTGAGAATTGGTAGGTGATGTTTATGGAATTTTTCAAAGGTATGCCTAGTGTGATGAAAATATTATTTTATGATCACGAATGCGTTGGGTTTATGAGCTTATTAATTTTTATGATGATAATATATGTGATGTTAAATTAAAGTTATTTCATCCTTTTAATAGACATAAGGCAATATTAGAGCGCATTAAGCTTAATGATATTAAAAACGCTGTATTAGATTATATGACTTTACAAGCTTATTGTGATACAGAGGATTGCAATAAATTACAAGCATATGAGGTTGTAGAATATTTTAAAAATCAAATTAATAAGGAGGTTAAATAATGTTATTACTAGTATTATTATTTATTTGTTTGGCTGTTAACTGCCAAAGTTAAAGAGGTGATAAAATGAACACAGATATTAAAATTGAATTAGAATTTTATTTTACATTTGACGGTTTAATTGTTGTGCATTCCACAGACTACAGAATCGTTTGGGATGAGTATATCAAGTATTATAATAAATATGGGTCAAATCATGAATATTATTTATACACAGTAAATAAATATAATTTTAAAGATTTGGGTTTAAAAATTTTATAAAGTAAAAGAGTGCTATTGCTGGCACTCTTTATTTTAATATTTACTTAATATATAGCTTAATAGTCTTTTCGTTTCCTGGTTGTTGTAATAAACACAACCATCTCTATATGATCTCACTAGAATATTTAATCGTTGGTCTTTACGCCAAAGTTTAGCGATCATCATATTCTCGCGATTGTTACTGCCAATAGAATAACAATATCCATATTCCTTATTAATTTGTTGATTGATATATACATAGCCTGTATTCATATCAATCCAAGCACCATAGTAAATATCATCATAATATAGCGTACATAAATAATCACAGGCATTTGTTTTCTTCTTAATAAAGTCGTTTGTGTCATAAGCAAAGTTACCAGCGTTATAATCTCCATATGTTGTACCCGATATTAACTTATGAAATTTCGATTTTTCTTTATTACCTTTTTTATAATCACTATGGCAAATTTGTACGATAATTTGTTCTACAGAATCACTACCTTTAAACGTGTTAAACTCTTTTTCGGGGTTTGGTGATATACCAAAGTAACTAAAATAAGGGTTAACAATACTTGCGTTGTTTGCTAGTAAATAGACATGTCCTTCACGTTGTCGAAAGATTGAGTCGATAATATTTAATAAGATCTCAACTTCATTAGGCAGGTATGCATTGAATCCAGCTTTTTCCGGTATAAATTCATCTACAATAATTGTATCCACATCCACATAACTTGTTGATTTTAAACTAGAAAAAGATGTGAGAGAGGTTGCGTAACCCATTTCACAACCATTTATGTAAAAGGTGGTAAAATTGCTACCACCTGTAATTTTAAACTCATCATCTTTAAAATTTTGAAACTGATCGTTTAGAAATGTTTTTATTTTCTTTAAGTCTGTTTTGTATCGTCTTAAATAAAGAAATTGTTTTCCTTTTTTCTTATATCGGCTGATACAGTCTTTTTTAAAACCGTAAGTCTTACCAATTCCACGTCCTCCAATGATAAAGTTTAAAAATTTATTGTATGACTTTATGTTTGTTGGACTGTACCAATCTACTAGTTGTGTCATTTAAACACTCCGTAAGGCGTTGTATTATAACCTTTTGAGTCAAGTTCACCGCAAGCCATCCAGCGCCTAGAATTGTCTGAACCAAACCAACTAATCCAGCAATATCCCTCACGCTTAACGAATCCGTCATACTGTACGTGCATACCATTCGTATAATATAATCCTGTATCTTTACCCTTTAAGCTCGGAGCACGTCTAATTCTGATTGTGCAATTTGGATAAAATACGCCAATTTCTCTATGAAAGTCGCCAGGAATATAATTTAAAATATCCTCTGTAGTTTCATTTAATATCATAGACTTAGGAATAAATACAGTCGGATACATAGCCGAATAAGGGAGTGTAATAACATTAAAACCTTCATTATTTCCGTGTTGGTTTGTGCCTAAAAATCTTCCATATGATCCATTTACGTCACTGTCGAAAATTGCGATATGACTATAAGGTGTAACGCCTGGCACAAGTTTGAAAACAACGATTGCTCCAGGTTGTAATTGTGTTGTTTCAACGCAATGTGTTAACATTCCATTTGTTTTTCTATTTTCCCAAATGTCTTTTACATAACCACTAGTTACACAATTTGCGCCTTTAAATCCATTGTATTGACAATAGTCTATATAACCATCCCAACACTGACACCCATAATATCCATCTTTATCAACTCTTTTACCCATCATTTTTTGCCTGTAATTATAATATTTATTTGTATCAATATTCATTTTCTTTACCTTCTAAAAAACATTGAAAAATAACCCATATTCTTGTAGTTCTGCGTATAATTCATTTTCGATTGTGATAACCGCACGCCTTGAACCTTGCAACACTTCCGCTAAAGTCTGTATGCCGATATTTCCTTTACGTTTAAAGCTATATTCTTCATGCCCTGTTGAATCATTCGCGCTTTTTGGTTTAGTAATTGTCTTAGCAATATTGTTTACATAGTCGTTTGTTTCAATGTCAATTCTTCCTTCGGGTGTAACAGACTGTAACGCGATACTTGTATCTTCTCCGCTGGCTTGCGTCTTGCCTGTACTATCACGTGTATAAGTTTCCGTATAGTTTGTGTTTGCGGTCGGGTCGTCCTGGTCTTGGAATGGGATAGTTTTAAATAAAGTATAATATCTATCCATATTGATCTCAAACCAATGTTGCAATTCAAATTTCCAATATGCATATGTCTCTTGTCCAATTTCATCAAACCAAAAGTGTTTTAATATTCCTGTTTCTAAAGCTTTACGTTTTTCAACATCGACATAAAACTTATAATTAAAATCAAAAATCTTTTTTCTTGCGATCTCTAATACTTCCATGTCACTTAATTCATATTGAGCGCCAATTAACTCTTCAAATGCAAGGTTATGACATACACCGCAAATTGTTTCTGTATTTTCGGCAAGCACCGGACTTTGCAAAGTCAATAAATAGTTAGGTAGTTTTAATTTATCCATCATTATCATCACCTTCTTTAACATCTAAGTTTTTATCAATGTTAAAATCTTTAATACTTGTGTTTGAATCTAATTCAAGTAATTTCATGATTTCTTCAAAATCTTCATATGGGGCAAACTCAACACTCGCATTTAATCCGAATTTTTTATTTAATTCTTCAACCGCTTTTTTACGTTCACTTAACCATATATTTCTAGACGCGATAACCTGTTGATTATTAGCGTTAACCTCATCTGAAACCAATCTTTCTTTTTTATCCATATTGGCATTTTCGATACCTAAAAATGTCATACATTCTCTTAAAATCGCCTGTTTCATTCCGTGTAATTCATTAGCAATAAAAGGTGCGTTCGTGTTTAGTACATTAATATCTTCCGTTCTGAATCCTTTTGATGTAAAGATCGTTTGTACTCCTTGTAAAATCTTCTTCATGAAAACTTTAAATTGCTGTAACATTCTTCTATCACCTGTAATAATGTATGGCGTCCATTGCATTGTTAAATTCTGATCCATAGTTCTACTTATTAAAGCTAATTTTTTAGCGTAAAAATTTAAATACGGAAATAATCCGACATATAAAGGACTGTTTTTCATTATTACACATCCTTCACTTGTTAACGTCTTTTTTACAAGTGAACTAGTAGAAACTGTATGATAATCTGTTGGTATTTGATAGTGGTTAAGCCTACCGCCTAAAGTAATCTCGCTGCAAATTAAACCTAGTCTTTCATCATCATAGAAACCAATGTAGCCACGCGTTTGCAATATATATTCTAAATAGAATGTATTAATAGATTCGGGTAAACCTTTATATTTAAACATGTTTAAACTTAACATTTGCAAATATGTGTAATAAATAAAATCCGCCTCACTATTATTCATTGAGGCAATGTCTACAGCGTTTCTACAATAATCAGTAAACGAGCTTGTATTATTTAATAAATCCATTTTAATCATCTCCTTCTTTAACTATATGTTAAATAAAAAAGGTTGAACAGTCAACCTTTTATATTAATGCACTTTTTTATCTTTATAATTTCCAAACTTATCAATCCCTGACATATTATATCTTTCTCCATTTGATCTAGAATAGTCACCAATATTTTTTGTATGCCATAAAGTCACACCATTGTCAAATACGCGTTTTATTTTTTCTAGGTCGCTCGGATCTATGCCATCACCACTAATGTTACACTTAACAGTTTGTATATAATTCCATGATATTTTAGAATGTAAATTGGGATAGTCAATAACATTTGTAGCATAACCACGCATATCCCATATTTTATTTAATCTTTCTAAATATTCATCCGTAGGCTTGTACGCATATATTACTAATGTATTAAGATCTAAAGATAGTATCCGCATTAAATCATTTGAGCCGGTTACAATACTGTCGGCAGTTGCTTGAGCGTCATGTATTTTAGCGTTGTACGTATCAATTGCGTTCTGTATGTTTGTATTATTTTGGTATCTTGTTGTTAACTCTCTTAGCTGGTTACTAATAGCGGTTGATTGTGTGTTAGCACTCGCTTGTGCGTTTGCATTTGCAAGCGCATTTGCGTTTTGTAGATTGGTTTGTTTCGTGTTGATTTGGTTTTGCATGGCTGTTTGGCCGATACCTAAACCAGCTCCAACTAGACTACCCACAGCACCCCCTATATTACCTGTTAATGCACTAGAGATTCCACCACTTAATCCACCGATTGCACTAACACTAGCATTAATCATGTTAGATTTGTTGTGTAAATCATTCAAACTACTAGCTAGATTTGTATTTCTTCCCACAGTACTCAAATTTAAATTATTTTGAATGCTTGCTTGTGCGCTCATTGCATTACCTGTTGCACTGACAATTGCTGAGGCTGTTTCATTACTACGTCTAATGTTTGACAGTCCTACATTCATAGAGTTTCGTGACGATTGCATTAACATTGCTGTGGTATCGTTTATAATTGGTATTGAAAGCTCATACGAACTTTCAAAAGAGTTATCCATATTTATAAGTGTAGATTTTCCAATTTCATCATAAGTTTTATAATTCTTAGGAATAATATTAATTTTGCTAGATGATGGGTTCCCAACCATCACAAATTTAATATCATAAGGATCTTTCCATAATTCATTTTTAAATACTTTATTCGATCCATTATTATTACTTAGCATTAAGTAGCTATATGGGTATGAGTATAATTTACTGTTTCTATTATATCCGATAAATGCCTCTAAACTCCTACCTAAATCATACACCGGGTATTCATCATCATTATTAAAATACATGTTATTCATGGTCCCACTTAGTATTTTTAAGCAATCAACATCACCTTCATGCACTCCATTGAAATGATTAGATACAACACTTAATACACCATCAACAACTTTTAAACCGGGGATAGAATCAGTTACTATAATACTAACACACTTCCCAACAAGCTTTTCATTTTTACGAATGTGATCTAAAACCACGCTTAAACCGGTTAGAGTTGTATAACTACTACCGCTAACACCATTACGCATTGTCCTAACATCATTCCCGTTATGTTTCGAAAAAGGAAATATGTAATAATTTAACGGTGATGGTGTTCCAGCCTGCCCACTCGTATAACTATCATTCCCAGCAAAATCGCATGTCATGGCTATAACCGCAAACGAGTAGTTTTGCATGGGATTAATGATTGCTTGATTTGTTGATACTAAATCAGTACCTAATTCAATATTTTCATACTGTGTATTAACACATGGACGTCTACGGTTATCAATATTTTTATCAATATACCATTGTGGTCTATGTTCATATGAAATAAAACTAGGTAGAAAATTCTTTTCAATTTCAAAACGCCAAGTTTGTATTACATCTGTTTCAAATGAAATACTAGTTGCATTGTCATTTAAATAACCTAAACTTGTGATGAAACAGTAAACCCATTTAGATTTGTTTCCCGTGTCACCGTTTCGATAAATCATATAGTTATATAATCTTAAATCATCATAAGACCCGTCAACAACAACTGTTCCGTCTTTTCTTTGATATGTGTAATTTTCAAATTCAATATGATCATAGTTATTAATTAAAAAGTTAAATTGTTCTTCCGTGTTATTAAATGCACCCCAAAACGTGTTATTCATGGCGTCAATTTCTAATCCTTTTAATAAATAAATTTTGCTTTGTGGTGTAAATTGACTGTTTACAACTCCTATACTCATCTCTTAATCATCTCCTTTTATTTTATATTAAATAAAAATAGTTGAAAGTTCAACTATTTATTTATCTTTGATATAATCATAAATTTCACGCGCTTTCAAACCACGCGTAGGTTGGTTAGGGTCGGCTGGTCTTTCATAGTTAGCTAAAAATTCAAGCGCTAGTGTGTAAGGATCGGCGGTTGATTTTGAAAAGCTTTCGAAACTTTCGGGATAGGCTGATGTAGCTATCCATTGTGCACCATTTTCCATTTCCCATTGAATCCTCTCGCATTCCCCCACACCAAACTTTGAAACATCCGGATAATATCCTTTTTCTTTTAGCCAATCAATAATTTTTGTCCAAGGTGTCCATTGCACTAATCCATAACCTCTAGACGCTACCGGTTCGGCAAAAGGAATATCACTTTCCCATCTGTTTGGGTTAACAGTAGATTCATAATAAGAGTTACCTAACATGCCCGCAACCGCGTTTGCGGTCCAACCTTTTGCCTTAAAGAATTGCCAAAAAGCAACCCAATTGTTTTTAGACTCATCTTCTGTGAGCGGTCGAGTGTTATTAATATCACCTGGTATAATCCACTTGGCTGTTGGCGCTGGTCCTGGCCCTGGTTGAATTTCTTCTTTTGTTTTATAAAAACCAAAATCAATACCTAAACCGTCTAACATGAAATAATGTTTAATATATTTGTAACTTGGTTCGGGTGTTGGAGGTTGGCCACCCTCAAATGTTTTCCACTGTTGCCCGTATCCATTTACAATATTTGTATCATTTACATAAAATACTTCCGTAGGTAGAACTGAACCACTTAACGCATAACATTGATTACCATATCTACATGTAACACCATAATAAACTAGACCGGCGTTCTCTGTAAATGTTTGGTCAATATGACAATGATCTCCGGTAGCATAACCGGCTTCCCCCGTGTGATAAATCAAGTCGCCTTGCGCATATCGTGTTGCGGCTGGTGGGTTCGGGTCATGTGTAAAACTAACTGTAACATATGTTAACCCGTTAGGCGTCCATACGGGATTGTCGGAACTATAGGCGCGTGTATTACCTACACTATCACTATAGGATAGATGACACGAAAAAGGAGCGTAAACGGGTACACGTACCTGTCCACTAATTGCATTATCAAATGGATGTCCACAGCAATGTGACTCTGCCGTTGGGCTTGACCATTGCGTGATATTAATAGTCTCCATAGGAAATAAACAAACTTCGTGTCCATCATGTACTAACTTCTGACCTGGTTTCATAAGTTTAATTCATCCTCTAATTTTACTAATTCTCTTAGTTTATCTTTACAAATATTATAGCGCTCATAATCTACATCTTTTAGTATATGCATACATTGCATATAGAATTCAATATAAAAATAAACGCTTAAACCTTCCGGTAAACTATATGGAATATCTTCCGGTTTTTTAATTTTGTAAATGCTTGAGAGTTCACATTTTTTATTTTTCATGTTTACCTCCTAAAAATAATAGCAAGTATTAAATACTTGCTAGCTCACACGTTTCCAAAAATAAACAGTATAATATGGTTGCATTAATGATATTTTTTCTGATCCACTCTCGCCAGGTCCATGCGAATGCACACCAATTACTGAACCATTTTGTTGAAGTAAAGCGCCATAATCAATAAACGATAGTTCTTTTTTTGATAACAAATGTTTATACTCACCACCGGTATCATCAACAGCAAAACTTTGTGTATTTGATCCATCGCTACCCTCACCAACACCAACAAGTGTTCGGCCTTGTGCGAACTGTTCCCAAGTCCCTTTCAAATAAGTACCAGGGTTAGTACTAGTTAAACTGATATAAACAGAGCCAACAGGGTAAATAGAATCTAGAGTTGTATTAATTAACTCTGTCAATTCTTCTTTAGTTGTTGTAAATTTTGTGTTAGTTTCTTCTTTAAAGTTATTAAATGATGTTTGGTTTTGAATAAGTGTTGTGTTTGTTTCAGTTTTAAAAGTTTCTAAATCAGTACTAACAGCATTAATTTTAGCATTAATCGCGTTTTCTTTTTCCTGCCAATCTAGGTTAAACTGATCTTGAATGATTCCCTCAATTTCAGTATCCAACTGTGCCTTATTCTTTTCCCATTCAATATTAAATTGTTCTGTTGTAGCTGTTTTAGTCGCATTAATAGAATCTTGTATTTGTGAGTCTACAACATCATTCCACTGTACTACTACATCATCCACAGCTTTTATCACCCATTCAATATAACCTTGCAATTGATTAATACATTGGTAAATATTCATGCCTGTATTAAATGCACTTACATATTGTTGCGCTAGATTTTTACCGCCTAATTTTAACTCGCTGTATTTCGGTAAAATATTTTGTAGTTTATCATCATCAATAATACCCATATTACTTACCTCCTTCATTATTATAACCAATTAAAGCCTTCAATTTTTCCGGTAGAATGTCACTATTGATTTTAGAAATGTTTTCGACGATACTAACCACTTCCGTGATAATAGCATAAGTACAAATCACCGGCACTAGATCAACGCCAAAAGGTAAAGTTAAATAAGTTTCGGCATAATTAATAGCGATACCTAATGTATAACAAAAGATAAACCCAACCTTTTTAAATAGTCCATCTCTTAACTTGTTAGACTTAATTTGCTCTCCATTTCTTAATGCTCCAACAATGCCGGTAATAAGATCCAAACCATTAAAAATTAATGCTACTAGAATAATTTTCATTTTAATCACCTCTTTCTTTCTCTATCATAATAAAAAATAGTTGAATGTTCAACTATTTTTAAATAAAAGAAAAAGAGTTAACTTAATAACTCTTTTTCTTTCAACAATCACAGTTCTGCAAAATACTATAGAAAGGAGGGTGTCATGTCCTACCCATGACACCGATATTATAACATAACTATACGTTATATACAACTTTAATTTCACATGCGACATTGGAATTTGTGTCTTTAATAGTAACAGTTGTTAAGCCTTCAGTTGTGATTGCTTCTAAGCCTTTAATTGTTACGTGTCTTAAGTCCTCCGTTAATGTTGCACTAACCATTGTTGGCTCTCCTGATGTTGCAGTTAAACTAATTGGTGCATTTAAACCATTAGTTTGTACGGTAAATGGTACTGTTACACTTCCACCTTTTTTAATACTTACAACTTGTGGATTAGAGTAGATGGCTGTAACTTTTTCCTCAACATTTCCTGAAACAAAAGCAATTGCGTTTGCAAATCTAGATGTCGCGATTCCTTCCCAATGGTGCAAGAAATAATTCCAATACAACCCTTTAGCATTGTACGCAACACCTACACTATATTTTTGATCAAATACACGATAAATTTCTGAATCGCACACGATTGCTTCAATTGTACCTTGCGTTGTGCTTGGTAATGTCGGCAATACTAACACGTGTGTTTTAAACTCCGCAAATTCTAGCTGGAATGTTTGCGCTAACCAATCAATGTTTAAATAACTGTTTGTTTTTCCGTTTAAGATAACATAAATGTCATCATATTCGTTCTGTTTTGTGACAGCCATAGCATTGTATTCGTTAGTTGGCTCGGTTAAATAAGATACATATTCTGTAATTTTACGCGCTAATTCCTTAGCTGATTCTGTATCAGTTACCACACTTGTATTAACGATTTTCATCAATCCATTTTCATAATGGGTAACTAATGCAGATTTCATATAATTATAATCGTCTTTGTTATCACCATTATACATAGAATCAACAATACGCGCAATTAACGAATTTACCCCATCCCATGAAACAAAATACTTACGCATGTCATCATCCGTGATAGTTGCTGGATAGTATGATTTTCGATTTACTACATAGAAAGCCGTTTTAATGTCCGGTAACTCTCTTTTAAATAAAGTGTTTCCAGCCTCCGCTTGGTCGTATGCGTGTTCCTTTGCGCATTCAACAAAATATTCCTCCATTGTGTAGCCTAATGGCATGCTAGCCATTTTAAAAGGTGATAACTTGTTTGTTAAAATATTTCGGTGTGCAATAACTCGACCAATTCGAGTTGCTAAATTCATAAACTCAACACCTAAAGTATCAGGATATTCTAATAATCCATTCATAAATTCAAGTGAACTAGTTTCGTTCGGATCACCAATTGTCGACTGGAAATTTGGAGAAGATACACGATACATTGCACTAGCAACTTCTTGACCTGTTGGTTCTGATTCCAACCCTAAATCTGTTTGAATCGCTTTTGCAACGTCTTTTCCTGTTGTTCTTGGCATATATAATCACCTCTTTCATTTAAATGCCTAATTTTCTTAAATCCATTGGGTTTTTATGTTTCGGCTTATCATCACCGGAACTTTCAACTCCAATTTGCATAAATAATTTACTGTTAGCTTCCGTCAAAGAATTATTCTTTTCAACTAATTTTGTGTTTTCAGTTTTTAAATCGTCTAATTCTTTGAAGTTTTTTTCAACTTCGGTACGCATGTCATTTAACATAGTTGAGCGTTCAGCCTGATCTTCAACTGTTAGCACTTCTGTAAATTTGTTTCTTAATTCATCACGTTCCATTTTTACACATCCCTTCTATTTATTAATATATTCTATCAATTTTATAAAGTCAATAGAAAAATAAAACCCTCTTTTAAGAGGGTTTCATAAATATAGGTTGTAAAGTTTAAAGTGTTACCAGCTAGATTACTATGCCTAATTATGTTGTTAGCACGTTTCACCGCGAGTATACCTAACATACATGTCTGATTTCCTGTCTTTATTCCTTACGTTAATATATTATCATTCTATTTACATTTTGACAAATCTTCTTTAACTTTATTTTTAACATATTGACTAAATTTTTTCTTTTTTAGTAAATCTTCAATATAATCTACCACTTCAATTTCATCTTTATTAACGCACACACAATATTTATTAACATGATCTCGATACCATTTATTTCGGTTTTCTTTTGACTTCTCACTCATCATATTTATCACCTTCTTTAGACCATGCTAATGGTTTTCCTAATATATAAGTGTGTACAAATTCACCTGATTCATGATTCAAAATAGACCAACCATCTTTTAAATAATCATTTAATGCGTCTATATCTTTTCTGTAAGCTAAATAATCATAATCTTTTATACTTCGAACGATTACCACTTTATTTTTCAATGGAGGACTTCCGAACATGATTTCATTAAACTCTTTTAATCTTTTATCACACTCTTCAAAAATACCACCATTTTCATATGTTAACAATTTATATTGTAATTCATCAATATCTTTTCGTAAGATTTTATTTTCATTGCGCAAATTGCTATAGCTATAATCTATAATCAAGCCAACGAAAACAACAACTACTATATTTAACAATAAATTCATAAATATCACTCCTTTATAATCCATATAAATATAAGTATCATTCCTATCGCATATACAGTAAATAGAAATGTTACACTTAGACAGCATAAACCAATAATTAAATATTTAATTATGACACTTAAAACACTTATCACTTTATCACCCACCTTATCTACTTTTAATGCTAAATTGTCTATCAACTAACACAATACCACCAGGTACATGTGTCTTTTTTAAACAGTCATTAATAACATTACCAACTCTAAAGTTATCATATGTTACATTTTGTTTTGCCTTATCTGTCATACCAGCACACTTAACATTTAGATAATAACATACACCACCGCGGATGTAATATAAATTGTCTTTGCAATCATTATCATCTATATATTCTTGTTGGTGCTCTACATATTCCTTATAACTGATCTCAATTTCTTCCACATAACTTTTAGCACCAATAAAATAAGATCTATTAAATATGGATTCTAAACCCCAATAGCCTAATTCTTTATCATCAATAATATCTTTAATTGCGTCCGGTACTTGCGTACCTACTAAATGTATCGAGTCCGTATCAATATATGCAACTCTATGTATTCCTACCTTTTGCGCGGTGGTAATTGTATATTTACGCGCATAAGCTGTGACAAATTCACCATACGGGAGATAAATAGGATCACGAAATTGTTCGTCAATAACCTCTTTCACTTCTCCATCTTCAAAAGTTGTATACATTGGGTCATGTAGACGTAAAACTCCATCATCTTTATCAATAAAAGGTATTTTAGGTGTGACATTTGGGTTTGTTGCAAATTTCCCATAAACCGAATTTAATTGTCTTTTAGCGATAAACCTTTGTGCGCCTTTTGAATTTTTCTTTACTTCCATTTGTTCATCAATAAACTGCCTAGCAATACCAACACAACCTTTAAACTTATAACCATTGTGGAATTCAACATCATAAATATCATATTGTTCATTAAATAATTCCCAATCAGCGCTGGTCACAGTCATTCGTACAATATCACCATTTGAGCTTTCAACATATTTTTTACTCCCAAAAAACCGGCTGAACTTATCCAACGATATACACGGAATATGATCCTTTTTAATATCAAACGCAAAACTAATAACTCCAACCCATATAGGATATTCATCATCATGTTGATATCCACCATCAAAATAAATAGGAGTTTCATAAGGTAATAATTCATAATACATACGCGATGGAAAAAGAGAGTTGACATCAAATACAATTCCTTGCCCTATTTCTATTTCTTTTAGTTCCGGGTTCGCCCAAACAAATCCCCCCGCGTATGCTGGTCTTAAATCTCTGTCAACATTCATTTCTAATGTTGGGAATATCTTTTCAAACGCCATGGGTAAGGTTTTCTTAAACGATTCGAAACTACAACTTGTTGCCGTCATTTTGTTAAATCCTAATTTAAAACATTCATTCAAGGCCATACCTTCAATATCAATATCGTTAAATAAATAATCAACTTCATGAGGGGTTAACTCGTGTCCTATCTCACGCTTGGCTTTATAATCTAGTTTTAATTTTCGTATTGGTAAATTGAAGTCATGCGCGATCTTTTTAATACTAAATGGGATTAACTTAAACGAATCCCATATAGTTGTTTTTGTGGACCGATAAATTGTATATTTCCACCATATTTCGATGGAATACCACAAACCTGTATTCGATATGATCGTTTTAAAGCATCCGGTTTTAGGCTTTTCGGAATATTCATATCCATTATTTAATAACCAGCTTACAATAAACTCACCATCAAACGCTAAATTATGAAAATACAATTTTCGCGTTTTTTCTTTGCACCATTCTATAAAACCATCTATATCATTTCCATATTCTTTTATATTAGAATCTTCAACAAAACTTGCGCCCCACGCCCACACGCGACAGTCTAAAGGGTCGGTTGTAGTTTCAAAATCACACGCCCAAATCTCTTTTGGGCCTTTTTTCTTTGCCATACTACAACCTCCTTTACATTATTTATACTTAACAACACCACCACTAACATAGGCTCTTCCGGTGAACACTGCTAAACTTTCTCTTACATCTGCCATGTCAGATTTTAACGCTCGACTAAGCTGTTCGTTAACAAACATTTGATTTTCTGTATACTCACGGGTCAAATCTAAATATTTAAACGTGTTAAGCGCTTTTCTTTCTTGATAAAACCATTTTATAAAATCTTTATCTGATAAAGATTTTATATCTTTTAAAATTTCTTTCGCTTCTTCTTCTGTAATTATATTACCTCTAACATGTTTCCCTAAAGCTGTTTCATAATTCAATCTTAAATTCGTGATTTTTTTATTTTTCTTCTTAGTATTTTCCTCTAAACTTTCAATTCGATTAGCTAATTGTTTAGGGTATCTATAACTCTGGATATTAACATGGTGAACGGGTTCAAAAAATCCGCCTCTGTCATCTTTTAAAACAGAAAGAGCGTTTCTAACACTAACACCCGTTGCAATACCGCCTTTTGTTTCTTTTAATTTCGTTAACCCGACACTTCTAGCTAGTTTTTTTCTTTGCTTGTTCTGTTTATCCACTAGCTTATTAGCCTTTTCGATGTTGTTACGATTGAAAACAACACCATACCGATTTTTAATGTAACGATTCTCTTTATTAAATTTCTCGATGTCTCTCAAATACTTATTAAATTCTTTACGATCGTTAAAATCTTTTATGGAACGAATGTCATTAAATATAACGTCTTGTCCTAGGTTTTGCGCCCTCGTTGCGGTTCTCTTAGCGCTTGCTATTGCGTTACGTAATCGTTTAACGTCTTTGTTTGATTTTCTCATTTTAGCCAATTTAAACACCCCCTTTTAAAGATAAAATAAAAGGGTGTTTGGCTAACACCCTTATTTTAATAGGCTATTTAACAGCCATTGACAAATATTTATTGCTACTTGAATTAGATTTTTTCTGAATAACCACAACGTGAATTGGTTGTTTTGTCCAATCATAGTTAAACACCTGTTTAAGTTGTTTCAATGATTGTAAGAAAGGTTTGCTATTTGTAGCATATGCCTTACCTTCCTTATCAATTACTGTGATTAGTTTAGAGCAGATAATCTCACCCGTTTTATCATTTTCCTTTTCTACGTCTTGAACGATAAAGCCTGTTAACCATAAATCTTTACCAACTTGATCGCTCAATCCCTCAGCATTATTTACAGCGTTAAATAAATTGACACGTTGTTCATAACTCATATCATCCGTCACTACTAACCCATTATTTTCCATTGCTACTACTTCATTTGTTAAATTTTCCATTTTAAATTTTCTCCTTTAATTTTAATATTGCTTTTCTAATTAAATTATTTAAAGTTGTTTAATTTTCGGTTTAAGCATAACACCATAACTACAACCTATACGCTTTTTGGTGAAGTCATAACACTTATTATTTTACATTTCGCACCTCCATTAACTTGTCAATCTGTATATTTATTAATACAAACCACATAACTAACATTATAATCAATAATATAATGAAATTTATGTATCTGTTTGATACTTTATAATACTTAAAGTTTCCTTGACAATGCTGATAAATTTGGTAAACAGATAATACCACCCAAATAACCCAGCTTGCAAGTATTAAATTACTGTACATAATTATATCCTCGTCGTTCATTTTCTTGAATCATATCACTAAGAGATACAACAGCTTGAAAAACTTTTCGTTTAAATAATGTTAACGTCTCATATTTAAATGAATATGAGCCTATAATAGATTTTGAATTTAATCTACAAATGTCCATTCTTATTAAATGTCGCCTTTGATAGACAAGGTGAAAGGCTAATTTATAATTACATAGATACGTTTCAACCACATCCACAACCTTTTCAACATTATCCATAGTTAGATCACTCGGATAATGTCCATGCTTGTATATTTGGCTCATAAAAATAACCCACCTGTCTTTTCAATTTCTTCCTTAAAATATACTAACAAATCATCTAACAATGTATTAGCCTTTAAACATAAATAATTAAAATCACTAGGCAATACCGAATCATCATCAACCGCCTTAAATAAAATCAATTGTATTAACGTATTACATTTACTAAATATTGCTAGCTTCAACTCACTATCATTAAGTAATTCAAGTGCCTCTTTAGTCTCTTCATATTTGCCTACTATAGCAATTTCATATTCTTCTTTTCCTGCCATTATTTACTACCTCCATCCTAAATATTCACCAAAAGCACCATATACACAATTATAAACAGCTTTTTTTAATTCTATTCTTAGATAAATATTACTAATAGGATACTTTTTCATTATTTTACCTCACTTCTTTACAATAAAATCTGAAAGACTAATATAGTCTTTATTTTCTTCAAAACAAATATGCAATAACATATCACATAGTTTGTTATACGTTCCTTTTTTAGAGCCACCATAAACAACGAAATTACCAATGTGACTACACCAAAAATATACAGCAGTTCCATGATCAACAACTTCGACTCTATTAATTTTTTGTTGGCATCCACTTCTCTTTGCTTTAAAGTTAGCATTGTTAAACCTTTCTTTAACCATGTTAGCTTTCCATAATAAATTCTTTTTTGTACATGTTCCATAAAATCTTTGTTCAATGTGTGTCATTTTATTTCCCTCTTTTCTTTACGTCTTAATTATATCACACCTATTCTAGAAT
>ERZ1024349.50-NODE-50-length-16641-cov-103.635114_pt1 | contig 16641 bp, 29 predicted proteins | sample MGYA00520789_ERZ1024349 | MGnify/ENA primary metagenome ERZ1024349 (study PRJEB33242, sample SAMEA3444257) | Homo sapiens | biome: Host associated; feature: Gastrointestinal tract; material: Stool | place: Uganda | collected 2011-01-01 ...
ACTCCAGACTGTTTGCATCAACAGATCTATACCGGCAGCATCTGCCAGTATAGATATCCAGAGCTTTAATGCGGGTGGCTCCAAGGCGGACATCCGCCTCTATGTCACCCGCACACGTTCTGGACACATCACACACCTACAGCCATGTGCCGCCACTCATGAGAAGTCTGCACCACGGGAATTGCATCCCCTCAGGACACGCAAGGAGGAAACATTCACTCCAGACTGTTTGCATCAACAGATCTATACCGGCAGCATCTGCCAGTATAGATCTGTTTCTCAGAACGGTCTCCGATCATTCACTTACAGAAATGCAACACATCCTCAGAGCGTGTCCGCTTTTCTTCGAAAAAAAACATCAGTAAAAGGCTGTCCGATAACCACAAAAATCACTACCTTTGTATTCACAATCATTGCACAGCCAGCCTAAAGAGGCGTAGCGAGGCACACACATCGCCTCCTTCGCCGCTATCAACCAAACAAGAAAACAATTATGTCAGTAACCAAATTTGTCCGAGCACAGGACATTCTTAAAGAAAAGGGCTTCAAAGCCCCACCATTCGACACCGCCGCGTTCCAGAACGCTGTAGTCGAGTTCTTCCGAGAGAACGACATGTCCGCAAAGCTCACAATCAGAACAATGCGCTTTCTCGATTACAAGAATGCCCCCAAAAATCCCCTTTTTATTTCCACAGTCCCTATCATTACACACTACGTTGTCAATGAAAAAAAGTGGAAGGAAAAAAAGAACGTTTGGGGCGAAATGATAAAATACTATACCGTAAACATAGAACGCATAGAAAACGGCAAGAAAACCGTCAGCCGCAGCCACATAAGAGAGTACGATCTGGATTGCGAACAACCAAGAGAGTGGGACGAATACGAATATCCGTTCCCTCAATTCATGCGAGACATTATCAACCTCGATTCCGCAGGTTCCCCATTCATCGTCATAGACGAGCCATACGCCACCAATGCCATCGGTCTTCTCAAGATGCTCGGCTTCATCGTTTCGCGCAAATATAAGACATGGTTTGGTCAATACAAACAGCTGCCACACCACGCCTACACCGTCACCCTCGTCTAACCCGTCCCGCCTAAAACCGCCAGGCTCGCCCTGGCACCATTAACCAAGCCCTACCGCAACACGGCAAGCGGGATTATATGGAGAACGAATTATATACGATAATCGAAGACTTGGGTAAGAACATCCATGTTGTACCGAACTGTCGGATTGTACCGGCAAGGTATTTTGACGGAGGTGCCGAGAAGTGTTTTTTCAAGTATGACAACGATCTCATGGTGTTTATTCCTAACGGCACGGTTTTATATGAGAGAGATTTCAAAGACAACCCTGTGTATGTGCTTTGCTCATCGGTAAATCCCGAAGATGCGGACTTATACAAGAGTGACGATGTTGTGACTATAAAAGGAGAAGAATATTACAAGACGTCTCCGATGTCTGACAACTGCGAGTGTGTTCCGGCTCTCTCTGACGAAGAAGCGGATTTTCTGTTTAATCAGGACTTCTGTGATGGAGCGAAGGTTCTCGCTCGTGACGTTACAAAAGAAAGAGCAATGACATATAAATAATATTATAACTTATTCAGCCCTCGACATCACGGTAAGTCAAATATATGAAAACAGGTTTTTATGAATGTCAAAAACATACAAGCTATTGGAGGAAGAAAGCCATTGATGCAATGCCTTGGGCTTCTAAAGTTGTGGCAGTCGTAGATGGTTATCTTGGCTTTGAGTCTTGGGATGATTACAAGATTTGGAGGAATCAGAAATAAAAAAGCCCAACCTAAGCCGGGCGAATCTACGAATGTAGAAATTAGCTCTTTGTGAGCGTTTCAATCCACAGCCCGAAGGCTGACAGTCAACGGAGGGTGTCTTTTATTTCAATTCCATAAAGGTACAATTAAAAATCAATTCCATAAAGGTACGATTTAAATAGCCCCTCCGAAGACATTGCAAATGTAGTCATTAAAAAACCAATATGCGATATCCATTCACAAACGTTAACAGTTTTAACAAATGTATACTATCACAGACGCCGACAGCTTCCTCTATCCGTGGGTCGTTCTGACCTTAAAGCCGAAGCAAGGTAAGGAATTGCTATGGTGCATGCTGGACGATCATGCGGAAACCGACATTCTCGAAGCCCATCACACCAAGTCCTACAAAGGCATCGTCCTCGACAGCCTACCGACAAGAGGCGGAGTCATCACACAAGAAGAGAAAAACCGACTTTAAAGACATTATAATATGTATATACCACAAAACAAAATCAACGAAGACGTACCATTCGAGCGCCAGATGCTCCACATCCTACGCAACTATCAGAAGCTCTCCGACCTCATCTGGAAGCTCCGCAAGGAGAACGACACCCTCCGAAAGAGCAACGCAGGCGAAAGAGAAGCCGAGTTCCAAAGACGGGCAGAAAAAGCGAAGAGCGCCAACAATATGCTCAATTACCGAATCGGCAAGCTACAGAACACCGTCAAGAACCTCCAGGCCGAAATCGAGCGCAGGGACGCCGCAAACGCCGGATTGAAGCGCACGATCGAACAGCTCCGCGACGAGATTGCCGACCTCCACCGTAAGTACAAGGTCCTCCGCGCAGCCGACCACGTCAGATAAAAGTCAAACAATAAATAACTCTTAAAATTATGAAATCAAAAAAACTTCCATTTATTCCGCTTGCCCTTGTTGCCCTGTCGTTCTCTTGTGGAGGGAATCAATCAAAAGCCGAGAACCTCCCAAAAGCAGACAGTAGTCTTTACCTGAATGAAAAAATCCAGATGGGAGACACCGTCCTTAATCTTGTGAAGAAAGGATTGGCAGTACCAGAGGTAGACTACGAAGACTTCTATCAACTTACTGACAACACATTTGCAGGTATAGCCTTTAAATGCCAAGCTTTAATACGCCATAAGGATGGCCGTGTCAACAGCTTGTCATACATCAGCGATTCTTATGCCAACAAAGACGCTTTTCAGTCCGATGTAACCAAATTCTTCAAGTACATGTCTGCCCGCCAGTACAAAATGACGGTAGGTTCACGGGAAGAAGACGACCAGAAGCTGTTTAAGAGGAAATCTCAAGAATACACATGGGAATCTCCTACAAAAACGATTTCTCTCACCATAACCAAGTCTGAGGCTGCTCCAGGTTGGGGAGACGATACTTATTCCATGCTTGTCTTTGTTGCTCTACAAGACAGCATCGTAGAAAAATATCATCTCAAAAATCTGTTTTACAACCAGTAAATCGAATCCGCAATAACCGACACAAAAAGTCCCTTATTGCGGATTTTTCGTTTAATGCCCAAACCGCGCACCGCGCACAATGTTAAAACCAAGTTAAACCATCCACTTCCCATCCATATTATTTTATAATATTATACCTTTGCAAAAGGGAAAGCGATGAGGAAGTCCTAATCCATCATATTATGACACAACTCATGACAAGACGCTGGCAGGAGATGCTCACTCCTGAACAGCAGGAAAAGTACGCCAATGCCATCCGACAAGGCTATTTCGCCACATACGACGGCTATCCTTGGCGCCACACCTTCTACGGAGCCTGGATTTGGAAACATCCGGGACGAGTAAAGGTGGTCAACATCTTCAAGGGCATAGTCGGACGCCCGCCCATGTGGGAAGACCTCACCGACGACAACCTACGCGACTTCCGCGAGGAGATAGCGTCATCATACGCGCCGAACTCAGCGAAGACCATCTTCGCCGAAGTCAACGCCATCATACGCGAAAACTCCTCCAAGCCAGTCCCGTCGCTCAATTTCGGGACAGTCCTGCGCACCAAGAAAGTCCCGTCGCAGTCCGTAGCGCTCACCGACGACGAGATACGGCGCATCCACGAGTTCACGCCACGCACCCGTGCAGCCAAGCACGTCAAGCGCATCTTCATGCTCGAATGCCTGTGCGGAGCACGCCTCTCAGACTGCCTCGCTCTCTCGCCAGACAACATCAGCGAGGACGGACGCGTCATCACATACGTCTCGCAGAAGACCAAGACCGTCGTCAAGGTCCCCGTCCATCCGTGGCTGCGCATCTATCTGCAACGGACCTCCCCCATTGAGCCGAGAGAAACCTCCGTCAGATGCTACAACGACAACATACGCGACATCTGCCGGGCATGCGGAATAGACACCATCACCAAGGTCTTCCGCGCAGGACGCACACAGAGAGGACACAAGTGGGAGTTCGTCTCCTCACACACCGGTCGCCGCTCCTTCGCCACCAATCTCGCACTCAAAGGCATCCCCATCGAACAGATAGCCCTCTGCATGGGACACATGTCAGGCAACGTCCCCAACATCTCTATGACGCAGCGTTACATCGTCGGAGAAATCGGACTCTCACCCGAGACATTCGCAGCCTTCCAGCTCCCCGGAGCAGAACGCGCCGAACGCGAAATGAACGCCCTCCATGCGGTCGGAAAAGACTATCCCGAAGACCAGTAAAAACACCTCCGAAAACATGCGAAAAATGCGATCGCATAAATCGCATAATCCAACGTATTTTCCGACGTATTTTTATCGTCGTAACTCACTGATTATCAATGCGTCCGATTATACTTATGCGATTGCATGCGATCGCACTATATATATTAATAGATATTATATATAGCTATTAGTATATATTCATATACATTCATATATCCTAATAGCTATACATAACATCTATACTCACACTCTCGCACGCGAGAGCTGTGAAGCGTGTGTGTCAATTTTTTTTGTTTTTCGAAGATTAAGAAAGCCATCGAGCTTGACACCCCTCAGCTTCCCTCCACGTAAGCCACAATCCGAGCCACCGCATCATCTATGCGCTTAGTGTCATAGGCGATGTAGTGGCTCGTCACATCAGCCCACGAATGACCGAGACAAAGAGCTATAGTCTCACGCGGAATCTCAAGTTCCGCGGCGATGCTCGCAAACGTATACCGAGCCGTGTACGTCGTCAGACCCTCCACAATCGGACGCCAGACCTTCTTGCGCAACCCACCCGACTTGTCCGGGGCAAGCTCCAGACTGCCGATTTTCTTCAGAGCAGCATTCCAGTGACAATAAAAGCCCCTGTAGTCGGAATAGTTGTCAAGAGGGCATAGAAGCCATTTCCTGCCCCTCCAGCGGCTTATAATCTCCTCAGCGGGCTTCGGTACTGGAATGTCAAACAAATGCCCTGTCTTCGCTCGTTTGTAGCGAATACGCCCGTTTTTCATATCCGACGCCTTCAATCGCAGCAAGTCCGCAGGATTGATGCCGCACAGATAGAACGACAACATAAACAAGTCCCGGTAAATCCGGCGCCAGTCATCAAGAGGAAAGTCACGCACCGCCCTCAGCTGCTCCACGCTGATATTGTTGATAGCCACCTTCTCCGACTTAATCTTGTAACGCCTGAACGGATAGCACGATGTCCATTCGTTGTCTATCGCCCAGTTAAACACCGCACGTATATTCCTCAGGTTGATGGCAGCATAGTTTACGCTTGCATTCTCGCCAATAGACCGCACGAAGCCGTCAAGCCACGAGCCGTTCACAGAACCGAACGTCGCCTCAGGCGCATAGCCTTCAATCAACACCGCCGTCCTGAGATATATTTTCCTTGTGCTTCCACTCTTCAGTTCGGCAAACTCACGCACAAAGCTTGCAAGCGACCTCTTTTCCCTCGGGTCCTTGCCCGTAACGATGCAGCGCAAATCCTCCTTCATTCGCTCATAATCCGAATCCACGTGCTCAAGGACATACCTATCCACCTCGTCCATGATACACATAAGCCTCCTTGTCTTGGCTTTCAGATTAGGCTCCTCTGCCGAGAACACCATGCCGTTCATTGCGTACTTCACCGCTATGCCAGTTGAAGCAGCAAACTCCCTACCCTCGTGACGGAACACCACCGATACGGGAATCATCCCGCTCTCGTTTCTCTTACTCTCCTTAGTACTGATAAAATACCTCATAACAATCGGTTTTTGATTAAAAGTCCACTAAAAAAGTCCACCAATAAGTCCACCAAAACCCCTCAAAACCGCCTAAAAACACCATTTCAAACCGTCTAAAACGAAAATAAGACGACCCCACAGGAATCGTCTTAATTGCGTAACTCACTGATTATCAGGCGGAGAGAACAGGATTCGAACCTGCGAGACGCTTTTGACGCCTACACGCTTTCCAGACGATTTATTGTTTTTGTAACTCCTTGACTACTACTTGTTTACAACCTTTTATTTTATAAAGTCCACTACTTTTACCACCATTTTACTTCTTGTCGTTGATAAGAATGCGCATAAGGTCTATCTGCTTGTCTTTTTCCTTTATCAGCTTGTCTTTCTCCTCAAGCAATTTATCCTTCTCGTCAAGCAGACGCCTTAACAGCTCTACCTTCTGCCTCAATGCCACTATTTCGCCCTCTGTGGAGTTTATCGTCTGCGTGCCTTGATAGTTATCGCCGCTAATGATATTTTGCGACACAGGGCTTGTGTTTGCGTCAAGCATCTGGTTGAAGGCAGCGAACTGCGCCTTGCCGATGGCCTTCTCCTCGGCTATCATTTTGCCTACACCATCACGCAGCCAAAGGAAGGCAACATTGAAAGCCGAACCAATCTTTTGTAGCATTTTGCTTGACCACGGTTGTTTATTGTTCATACATCGGCTCAATGTTGATACGTCAACCTTGCACGCTTCGGCAATAGCAGCTTGGGTGTAACCAGAGTGCGACATAAATAGCCTCATTCTTTCCGATACAGCGTAGTCAACTGAAGTAATCTTTCCATCCATAGTTGTATATGTTAACGAGTGTTTATAAATCAATATAAAGTCAACTACAAATGCAAAAGAATGTCAATAAATCAATTTTAAACTTGATTTAGTATTGACATTTCATTGACTTTTTGTACCTTTGCAATCGTTGACAGAGCGCAAGCGAAACAAACCCAACAGCTCGCTAAACGCTCATTATATGTTTAATATGCAAATATAACGAAATAAATCCACATGGCAAAGCGAAAACCCATAAAACTTCGACGAGGATGCCAGATAAAGCTGGCAGAAGACTGCGGAGTCGGAGTAGCGACCGTCAGACGCGCCCTACTTTGGGACGCAGACACGGACATACAGAACCTCATACGCAAACGAGCGCACGAACTCGGGTACGTCAAGCGCTGGTAATCGGCGGTACTGCCGCCACAACATAAACCAAACTTAAAACAAGAAAGATTATGAAGAAGGCGACAGTCACAGCCATCGAAAAGATATGGCTATCCAACAAGGAAGCTCAGGCATACCTCGGCGTCGGAATGGAGTTCTTCAAGAGCCTACGCTCAAGCGGACAGCTCCCCTACTCCAAAGTCGGAAAGACAGTGTTCTATCGAAAGAACGACATCGACCGGCTGATCTCCACGCACCGAGTATATTAGAGGCACAGATCACACTCATATAATTTTTTTTCATTTTGAGATTGTTAGGTTAGTAGTAGTTTTTAGATGATTAGACGTTTGAAATTTATCGTATTTCAAGTCCTTGTTTAGCGAAACAAGGTGAAAAATTTTAAGACATGAATTGATTCTGGCCCTTCGTGAGAATCGCCAGCTTACGGCAGAGCAGGCGGCGGGTTTAGGCAGAACTATATTTCCAAATCGCTTCCCTCCCTTTCGTCCGAAAGCCCGCGAGGTTCGATTCCTCGTCTGCCGACCATTTTCTTGTTGTTCTTTGACTTATTGGTTACAGACAGTGAGCGTGTAAAAGTAGTAATGGCAGCGTTTTGGACGCCGCGACCCATGAAGGAACGCACGCCACGAAAGACCCACTAACGCATCTTCCGAGTACCGTCAAACGAACCACGCCACACTCCACGTTGGCGCAGGCGGAGAGAAACGAAATGCAGCGGGCTGCCAGACGTCCCGTGACACTGGCAAGATTGCTGAGATCTATAAAACAGCACACACAAAAAAATCCATACATAATCGGTATAAAACAGCAATTCTTTGTCGTTTTTTTAATAATATGTTGGATGGGGAGAGTCGTACAACTGACAGTACAATAACCAAAGAATGCGGGTTTGAGTCCCGCCTCTCCTTCTTCGTCATAATGCTATATACAATAGTATAACATTAATAATGTCGCACCCTACGTGGGTGCGTGGATTGAAACGTCATAATGTTAGAAATATAGAATTCATATAATTGTTATTTAGAAAAAAAACACTCGCAGCCCGAGCGAGGGCTACATCACTCACATTTTTTGTTTTCAAAAGTTTTAAGACATTCGGGTCCGACGTGAGTCGCGCCCGTTTTTTATTCACGAACCCTTTAAAAACGATATACACAATATGATAAAAGTCATTGATTCCATACAGGTCACCCATGCCAACACAGACAGGCTTCTCGCTCTGCCCTGCGTCGTGGCTGTGGCTGACCACGGCGACGGACTCGTCGTAGTCCTCTCCAAAGACCTCACCAACGGCTCCCTGCGAGCCAATGCAGGCGATTACATCGTACAGTTCTCCAACGGAATGTGGCAGCGCTTCGGCATCGAAGCTTACGCCCGACTCGTCAAGAGCCCCAACTACATACGTGCCCTATGACAAAACGTCGCATCACACAGCAGCAGATCGACGAAGTGCTCAGTCTGGGAGGCAAGCTTCCGCACCGGCAAATTGCCGAAAGAGTCCACATCTCATCGTGCTCGGTATCGCGCATTCTCAGCGGAAAAATCACGAAAGAAGCGCCCCTGTGCCGCAGCAGCCGCTTAAAGCCGGTCATCATTCAGAACTATCCCGACATGCTCCCGCGCGAACTCGAAGAGAAGTTCGGCGTCCCGCAGTCCACCATACGACAATGGGCAATCGACTTGAATCTCAAGCATACGCCCGAGACCATCGCAAGGAGACGGTCGGCATATAAGAACTTGAAGACGGACCACCTCCATACTCCCGAGGTTATCAGCAGACGCTCCGCCAAGCGCAGGAAGACCGTGCTCATGGAGCGGTTCCGCATAATGTCAGGCATGCGTCAGCAGACCAAGCTCGTGATATCAATGCTGCCGAGGAAGACAAGCTCCAGCATACGGCACCTCGTCTCTCGATACAGCTATTTCCGAAGCGAAACCGACTGCCTCACACTCCATTACGACGAACAGACACGCCGCACATCGCGGGAAGAATATTTCTCCAGACGGTACAGCATCAAGTTTATCTCAGCTATTTAAGTAACTTTCATCTATACATTTTTTATTAATCATTAAAAATGAGACCCAAGGAGTCTCATCCGGGTGCAAGTCCCGGGGTTGTTATTGTTTTTATTGAAATGGATTGATTCCTGGAGGAACGGCGGCGTGGATGCCGCTTTAGTGAAGGTTCGATCCCTTCCCGTTCCGCATTAAACATCCAATCGTTATTCATGAGCAAATTCAGACGCACCCTATACTCCCAATGTCACGACTGCCTCTGGCGCGACTTTCCCGAATGTCCACGCACGCAAAGCAACCGTATGTCCCGACCATACAAATGTCCGTTCTGGGAGTGGCGCTATCAGTAACCGAAAACAGTCATAATTTCAGTACAAAAACATTTCATCTATGCAAACAAAAACATCACCCAAGTGGTTCGAAGCCACAGCACTCACCTTCCCTCAGAACGAGGATGGTCTTATCGTCAGAAAGTCACACACATACGTCTTCGATGCAAAGTCCTTTGCCGAAGCCGAGGAACGCATCGCCGACCAAGTCTGCCTCTTCCCCTCAGAACAGGAACCCGAGGTCACAAAGATTGCCATCGCCCCGTACCGGGAGGTTTTCCTCGTCGATGCAGACTGCGACAAGGGCGAAATCTTCTGCAAGGCGAAGGTCGTCTTCATCACCTACGACGAGAAGACCGCGAGAGAGAGACGTCAGACAATTTACTATCTCGTCCAGTGCAACGACATCAATACGGCACGTCAGAACATCGACAAGGTGCTCTCTTCCTCGATGATCGACTATCGCATCGTGTCCATTTCCGAAACACAAGTCATCGACGTCGTACTCGACGTACAAGACAATGACGAATAACACCCCCCAGAATGAGAAAGAAGATAACAGTCGAGATGCTGCAAATCCGATTCCATGACATCATGGACTTGCCGTACGAAGTGGCAAGGGAAAAGCAGCGTCGAGCCGTAGCAGCCGACTACGCGGAAGGTTTCTGCGAAAGGCACGAAAACGCCAACGGCTTCAAATTCTGTAAATACAAAACATTTTAACAATGAGCAATACACAAGTAGCCGCACAGGCTAACGGAATGACTCTCGGAGAGTTGATGCACTCTCCTGCTGTAGTCGGAAAACTTAACGAGGTGTGGAACAATCCTCAGATGGCCAACAGTTTCATGAGTTCGGTCATCAGCGTAGCCAATGGCAATCCGCAGCTGAGAAGAGCTGACCCCATGAGCATCATCGGCGCTTCAATGGTCGCCGCCACAATGCAGCTTCAGGTTATCCCAACGCTCGGTCAGTGTTACATCATTCCTTACGGCAGTAAGGCTCAGTTCCAAGTCGGCTATCTCGGTCTCCTCCAGCTCTGTCAGCGCAGCGGTCAGTTCAAGAAGATTCTTGCAGCACCCGTTCACGAGGGAGAGTATGTGTCCGGCGACGAGTTCGACGAAGATTACGTCTTCGACAAGAAGCAGAAGAAGTCGGACAAAATCATCGGTTATATGGCTAAGTTCGAGCTGCTTAACGGATTCACAAAGGTCGCCTATTGGGACGTGGATAGAGTGAAGGCACACGCCACCAAGTTCTCGCAGGCATATCGCTCGGGTTACAGCTCGCCTTGGAAGTCCGACTTCGATGCCATGGCAATGAAGACTGTCCTCAAGTCTATCCTTAAATTTGCCCCGAAGTCCATTGAGATGCAGAACGCTGTCACTTTTGACCAATCCGTCGTACAGGTCAATTCTTCAGACATAAAGGATCTTGACATCGACGCATTCGCTCCCGAATATGTAGACAATCTCGAAAGTCAGAAAACAGACGCCATCGCTGCCGCAGCAGCAGAAGCTGCCAAGAATGCCGCCGCCAAGAAAGATGACAAGAAGGAGGACAAGAAATGATTAACACCGAGTCCAATCAGCGCGAAATCTCATGGTTTCGCGCTCGCTTCGGTTCTTTCACAGGCTCCGAGGTCCACAAGCTCATGACCAATCCTCGAAAGAAGGGCGAGCCTTGGTCCGAAACAGCCAAGACGTACATCTATCAGATAGCAGCCGAAAGGCTGTTCAATCCCCAGTTCCTTTCTGACGACGACATCTTCCAGTCTTATCTTGACCAGGTCGCCGTCTCCACGCGGGCTATGGAATGGGGTGTCCAGCAAGAGGAGTCCGCCCGCCAGCTCTACTCCTCTCTTAACGACGATGTGGAGGTCTTCGAGGTCTCCTCATGCGCACACGATATCATCCCGCACTTTGCTGCCTCTCCCGACGGAATAGTCCGCGGAGAGGAGCAGAAGTGCCTCGAAATCAAGTGCCCCTCTCTCGCCGTCCACACACGATATGCCGCAGAGATACACGATGCAGCCTCCCTGAAAGCTGTCAAGCCCGAGTATTACTGGCAAGTGATGGCAGAGATGTCCTGCACAGGCTGCACGTCAGCCGATTTCGTATCTTACTGCGCATGGCTCTCCTCCCCCATCCATATCGTCCATATAGAACGTAACGACGACGACATCCGCCTCCTCGAAGAGCGCGTCCGTCTCGCCAACGATTACATAGCCAAAACCTTCAATGTCTACCCCCCAAGCAGCCCCATAAAGAGGCCCAGATAGGCCCAGTAAGGCCCATAATCAATAAAAACATCAATAATGGAAATCTTCGGAAAAATCATCTGCGCACTGCCCATCCGGTCTGGCGTCTCCGCAAAGACCGGCAATCCGTGGCAGCTCGCCACTTACGTCCTCGAAACGCAAGACCAATATCCCAAGCGGATGGTCTTCGATGTCTTCGGGCAGGACAACATCGCAAAATTCAACATACAGGTCGGAGAGTCGCTTACCGTCTCCTTCGACATCGACGCACACGAACACCAGGGACGCTGGTTCAATTCCGTCCGCTGCTGGAGCGTGTTCCACGGCGCACCGCAGCCCGCCGTCACGCCGCAGCCGACGGTCTTTCCTCCCGTAGGAGCGCAGGGTTCGGCTCTCGGTGTTCCCATACCGCCGGGTCCGCCGACGGGGACTCCGGCTCAGCCCGCAGGAGGCTCCGACGGACTGCCCTTTTGATTTGATCAACAACAGCTTCCTCAGAAGCTTTGATGTTTGTATAGTTCACGCTTCCAAGGGGTCTTAGCCGCCCCTTGGTTTCCTCTCACCCCGTTTTTTCTTCCTAACCCGTTTCTCATAACTTTCAAAATCCTTTCCCCTATGTCAGACAACAGATTCTCTCTCAACATCGCCCATTACGAGGCGGTCAGCCAGCTCACCGACCTTCAGCTCGGCATCCTTATGCGTGCCGTCTTTCTCTATGCCAAGGACGCCACTCTCATTAGCGACGACGCCCCCCAGGCGGTCCGCGTAGCCTTCGCCTTCATCAAGGAGGACATTGATGCGCAGCGTGCCGCCCGCGAGGCGCGATGCCGCAAGAACCGCGAGAATGCGCAGAAGCGTTGGGCGAAGAAAGGAAAGACCTCCAAGGGAAAAGGAAAGATCGCGAAGAAAGAGCAGCGCCCCACATTCAATGCCGAAGGTCTCATCTCCTATTGGAATCGTCGCATCCGCGAGACCGGCTCCCGTATGCCGCAGATCCATCGTCTCAATCGCACACGCATAGCTCTCATCGAGGCCCGTCTGCTTGAGTACGACGGCGACACCCGCAAAATCCGTGACGCCTTCGAACAGGCGTTCGCCTCGCCTTACCTCAACGGCGCAGGCAAGCGTCACTGGATAGCCGATTTCGATTGGATTCTCCGCCCCGAGAATTTCTCACGCGTCCTCGACGGCAGCTTCAAGGCTTACGCCTCCGCCGTTCAGAGGGAAGAGTCTCCCGCACCCGCTCCCGAACTCACCGACGAGCAGATTCAGCAGCAGGCCGAAGCTCGTAAGAAGCAGGCTGCCGAAGCCGAGCAGGCCCGCAAGGAAGCTCAGCGCACCCGCATCCTCGAAGCCATAGAGGCTTTCGAGCAGAATCCCAAATCCTTGCAGGGTCAGGTTGCCTTGCAGGCTTATCAGAGCGGATTCACAAAGCAGCTCGGAATAAACTGGACGCCGAGCGTCACATCTCTTAATCGCAAGGCAGTATGAATCTCAGTCAGCGCATCGAACTCTGGCTCAGCCAACACCCCGACGCCACACCACGTGAAGCGATATGGGCAGGCGCCCGCATCGAAATCCAACTGTGGTGCAGCGGCAACAAACACACACGTCAACCCTAAATATTACCTTCACACATGATAGCAATTACCGAAGCCATCTCCTACATCATCGTAGCAGCCGTGGCGTTTATCATAGGAAGAGATTCCATCAACAATTCTAAAAACGAACAACAATGAACAGTTCTGACATCAACATCGCAGACATCCTCCGTGACTGTCCGGCAGGAACGATCTTTTATTCAAGAATAGCCGGCAAGGTTGAGTTTCAGCAAATAGAGGAACGCCCTGGTATTAACCATCCAATCATCTTAAAACCGATTTACCAAAACACAAGTCCGGGAGACCGCAAGCTCTTCTCTTTGACCCCCACTGGCCGTTTCGACGTTGTCTTTCCCAACGGAGAATGCGTCCTCTTCCCCTCCCTCGAGATGCAGGACTGGACCAAGTTCTTCCGACGCGGCGACGTGGTCGTCAGCGAAAAGTTAGGCGTTACGGCAGTCTTCGAAGGATGGGATTCTGAGAATTACACGGATTTCCGAACAACTGTCGAGTATGACAAGGAAAATAACCTCTGGGGCATTAAGCTCTACGGACTGTTCCACACTCTCGACTTCCGCAAAGCCACCGACAATGAGCGTGCGCAGTTCTTCGCCCTCGCCGAAGCCCACTACGGAGGCCGTTTCAATTCCAAAACCCTCGAATTTGACATCCCTAAGCCCAAACACCCCTTCAAACCATTCGACCGTGTACTCGTCCGCGACTGTGACGACCAAGTTTGGCTTCCAAATATTCTCGTTCGTTTAAGAGATACAGAAAGCCGCCAATACGAATGTATCGACACCTGTTACATACAGTGCATCCACTACGAAGGCAACGAACACCTCTATAACACAACCGACGCCCCGGCAAATAACAAATACAAAATAATAAATAATAAGTAATAATTATGATATCCCTCTCCCTCGACCATCACGACTTCTTCTATGCCGTGGAAGGATTCGCGCGTGGCAGTCACCTTCGTCAGCACGTCTGGCGGGACATCGTATATAAGAGCATCCCCCAGATGTCTGACGACGACCTTGATTTCCTCTGGTATTTCATGCGACGTGACCTCTTTTCTTGCTACTTCTACGAACTCAACGGCAAGCGGCATACACACGTCGGACACGAAGACTTCCTGCACGCCCTCGCAGCCCTTCATCTCGGCAATCGCTACAAGGTCCTCTTCGTAAGCGAGGCAGACAAAGAATCACACATAGCCCTTTGTTACCGCTTCTGGAAACAATACCGTCCCCTCTTTCTCATAGCGGAAAGAGACACCGCCCTGCAACCCTACGGAGCCTACATCCCGCAAGAGAGTATCAAGGAGGTCAATCGCCTACCCATACCCGTCAATCCATACGTAGAAGCAGGGAAAGAACACTGGTGGACAGACCTTTTTATGTACGACAACCTCATAAACGTATAGCAATGAAAAAACAGGAAATCATAGACGACATGCGTGAGCACTGCAACGACTTAGCCCTGTGCGAAAAGTTCAGCAACGTCTGCAACGAACTCGCCGAACGCATCAACCACCGCCTCTTCGAGGATTCCCGTGATTTCCACTGGATACTCGATTCCCCAGGCGGACTCTGCGATTTCGAAGACACAGACCTTCTCACCCCAGACGAGATGGTTCTCATCCTTGAGTACAACATGTCCTACGACCAGTACGCTGAATGGCGGGAAGCCAACCTTACCCACAAGCCCACCATCAACCTCCGCTCATGGCTCATGGGCCTCCGCCACGAAATGCTAAAAAGCAGTCCCGCCTATCACCCTATAAAAACAGAATAATGATATACACTCAAACCATCACCCGACACGGACTCATCCATTTCTCAGATGGAAGCGTCCGACAGGCTGTCTTCCAGATACCCATCGGAGACCGCTTCATACGACACGAACAGCTCGAACGTCAGCTCGCCGAAGAATGGCGACGCCAGAACCCAAGAGCCAAGAACAAAGTAACGAGAATCAAGCTCTTCCGAAACTAAAAACAACACCACATGATTCACCAAAAAGACCTACGCCTCGGCGACCTCGTACAAATCACCGAAGACCTTCTCGAATACAAGCAAGGCGACACCTTCGTGGTAATAGACATCTCTGAAGATTACATAGGTCTCCGCAGCCCCGACAAATCTGACGGCAGACCAGACATGTACACCATCAGAGACCATATCGAAGGCGTCCCTCTTACCCCCGAAATCCTCGAAAAGAACGGATGGGAACAGGAATACTACGCTCCCATAATATATGGCCATGTCGGACACGATATTGAGATTTCTCTTTCACAGACCACCAAAAGACATTCAGTCGTTTTTAACGACGTTCCTCTTTGTGAAATCCAGTACGTCCACCAGCTACAGCATATCCTCTGGGCACTCGGCGAGGACGCAAATCTAACAATATAGTCAATCTAAAAAAACGAACATATATGGAAATACACAACAACAACTGTCAGCAGTTCTTCGGAACTGACATAGACGGAGAAGTGATAATCAACGGCAACGTCATACATGCAGCCAAAGAACTCAGAGTAAAAAACAATATGGTATTCGTTAATGGCAAACCTGTCGAAGAATACAGCAACATTCCGCTCAAAATCGAAATTACAGGCTCCGTCAAGTCAATAAATACCACAAGCGGTAGTGTCCATGTTCAAGGTGACGTTACAAATGTCGAAACAATGAGCGGCAGCGTACATTGTCAGACCGTCAAGGGCAATGTGGGAACAATGAGCGGCAGCGTAAGATGTGCTAACATCGAAGGTGATTGTTCAACAATGAGCGGCAGCATAAGAAGATAAAAAATATTACAATCATAAAATAAAACAAACAAAACAATGGAAACAAACATCGGAAAGAAGGTAATCATCCGCGGCGACCGCAGCGGAGTAGAGTTCGGAACACTTGTATCACAGAATGGCAGAGAGGTAACTCTGCATAACGCCCGACGCATCTGGTACTGGGCAGGAGCTGCCTCACTCTCACAGCTCGCCCAAGAGGGGACGTCAAATCCAGACAGCTGTAAGTTCACGGTATCAGTAGACAGCATCACCATTCTCGATGCGATTGAGATTATCACTTGCTCGGACAAAGCCGTCAAGTCAATAGAGGAGGTAAAAGCATGGAGACGTTAGAAGACCGAATCAAAGCATTCTTGAGCGATGGCTCTGGCGATGGCGATGGCTATGGCTATGGCTATGGCTCCGGCTCCGGCGATGGCTCT
>ERZ1024349.51-NODE-51-length-16512-cov-9.576168_pt1 | contig 16512 bp, 16 predicted proteins | sample MGYA00520789_ERZ1024349 | MGnify/ENA primary metagenome ERZ1024349 (study PRJEB33242, sample SAMEA3444257) | Homo sapiens | biome: Host associated; feature: Gastrointestinal tract; material: Stool | place: Uganda | collected 2011-01-01 ...
ACGAGATACGGAACTGTGACTGGAGTTCAGACGTGTGCTCTTCCGATCTGCCGCCCTGCCAGAACGCCGCCACATCTTTTTGGCGTTGTTCCACCGGCGCGCCGCGCTCTAAAATTATGGGATTTAGTCCGGCTTCTGCCAGTGCCAGACCGGCAAACATACCGGCAGGACCGCTGCCAACCACAATCGGACGCACGCCGTCACTTTTTATATTAAAGGTAAGTTTTTCTACCTCTGGCAGCTGCTCAATATCTTTGTCACGCACTGTTGACGCCGAATTGCAATCCACACTATAAACAAAATGCACATTATTTTTGTTGCGCGCATCAACCGATTTTTTGGAAACGGTAAAATTTTGGAGTTCATTTTCATTCACTCCTAGTTTTTGTGCGGCTTTTTGCTTCAACTGCTGCTCGTTTGCGTTCAGCGGCATAGAAATATTGTTAATGCGTAACATAATATCCCCCTTTGTTAGGGGGTATATTACACAAAAAACATAAATTTGCAATTATTCTTTGTCGTCTTCAATATTATCATTGTGTAAAATCTGCCACAAAGGTTTGCGGTACATCCACAGGTTTATGACGCCAAGCACCACCGACATAGAACCGAAAATATATAAAAGATAGTACCAATTCAAGTTATCCGCCGACATCATCACATCTTGATTGGTCACACGTAAAAAACCTATTGCCACCGCCGTCACCGCAAACGCGGCGATAAAAGCCAGTGTCCATATCCGGTGTACCACGTTTTTATTGACCATAGCAGCGGTGATTAAATAAATAAAAACAAGCGATATAAGCAAATATAATTCCATGAGTTTTCTCCTTGCTGTGAAGATAGTAGGTATTAAAAAAATTTCAATAGTTGAGAATAATTTGCAAAAAATTAAAAAAGTTATTGACTAGAGTAAAAACATAAGCTAAAAGTATGTCGTTATCACTTATGGAGCGTTGGCAGAGTGGTAATGCAGCGGATTGCTAATCCGTCATCCCCTTAAAAGGATGCACAGGTTCGAGTCCTGTACGCTCCGCCAATAAAACCCCATAGGGCTTGTCCCTGTGGGGTTTTATTGTGTGGTAAAACGGTAGGGCTCGAACCGTAAGGCGCGCTAAGGAAAAACTGTCCTTAAATGACAGTTTTTCTCTGCAAGCGCAGCGAAAACTTAATTGAGCAAGGGCAGCGATAGCAACCGCTGCGAAATTTTGTTTGAGTTGCGATAGAGTTTTACACATGTGTAAAACGCAGTCCTGTACGCTCCGCCAATAAAACCCCATGGGGCTTGTCCCTGTGGGGTTTTATTGTGTGGTAAAAGCGGTAGGGCTCGAACCGTAAGGCGCGCTAAGGAAAAACTGTCCTTAAATGACAGTTTTTCTCTGCAAGCGCAGCGAAAACTTAATTGAGCAAGGGCAGCGATAGCAACCGCTGCGAAATTTTGTTTGAGTTGCGATAGAGTTTTACACATGTGTAAAACGCAGTCCTGTACGCTCCGCCAATAAAACCCCATGGGGCTTGTCCCTGTGGGGTTTTATTGTGTGGTAAAAGCGGTAGGGCTCGAACCGTAAGGCGCGCTAAGGGAAAAAATACTCAACGCACAAAAAATCCCCGGCTTAATGGTATTAAGGCAGGGATTTTTTCATTGTAATTTAATACACAAACTTTACTTTCCAGGTATAAGGTGATTTTTCTTTCGGCTCAAAATAATAGCCGTCAACCTTGTTCCCCTTAACAATTATACGCCAACGTCCACATACTGTGTTTGTAATCTCCAAAATCGGCTTCTTGTCTACAGACCAAACGGATTTTGAGACGTAACGACCATTGATAGACATTGAACTAACTCTATGTCCAACTCGTCTATCACTGGGAACATTTAAAGAAATAACTTTGTTTTCTTCTAATGCGTTTAATTCAATTTTCGGTACCATAACAAAATAATTTGGTTAAACAAAATAATATAATCAATGCCATTGGTATAACCAGTATCATTTCAAAAGTAAAGCCTTTTTACTGCTTTTTAAAAATATTATTTTTTTGAGACTGACGTTCGACACTTTTAAAAAATTTGTTTTCATCATTAGCAACTTTTTCTGTTTCGGCGGCGATTTGATGCTTTGCCTTTATAGCGCTTTCTTTTGCAAATTTTTGTAATAATTTTGTATCTTTTTCTACATTTTTAATATATCTGTCATTCAAAGATGTTTGTTTGTCGCCAAAGTCCTGTCCGCTGTAACAAACTAAACCAGCCAACACCGCCACTATTACAACCTTATATATAACCCGCATTTTTTTCTCCCTATAAATTGTAAATTTTATATAATCAAAAACTCAGATTTTTCAATTAAATAACCTTAGAAAAACTGTTGAATTTGGTTATTTTTATGTTAGAATTGCTCAAATATTGATTTTAGGTATGAGATTATGGACGCTAAACTTTCTGTTGTATTAAACTTAACTCGATTTGAACATGATGAATTTATTTTTATCAATCAATTAAAAAAACAATCGCTGCAAGAGATTCAAATTGTTGTGATTTCGGATATTGACGATAAAACTTTAGAGGATAAATGCCTAAAATTATATTCTGATGACAGCCGAATATCGTTTTATACAAGCAAACAACCTCGTGACAAAATACGTATTACCGGCGAATATGTTTATTATGCCAATACTGCCGCTATTTTGCGCCAAGACGCTTTGGAATATATGTATAAATACATGCAAACCAATGATTCTGAACTTTGTATTTGCAACTATGCCATTGAAGCGGACCATCTAAAAATAGTCCATAATCTTAATAAATCACAGGCGCTAAAATATGCTTCATTTTCTTATGAAACCAGAATCAGTCATATTTTCAATTTGGCCTCTTTAGATTTGTCAAATTATTGTTTTAAAACTTCTTTTCTTGCAGAAAAACAATTACTTTTGCAAAAATATGATACTGTTTCAAAAATTTTACTGGTACTTAAAAGTCTGATTTGCAAAGATAATCCGAATTACATTTCCAGTAAGCTCATCACTTATAACAACAATATCTTGGCAACATCCGACAATTGGAAAAATGTTTTTACAGCATTAGAAATTTTTTATAAATCATATCTTAGCAATGATGCGTACAAAAGATACTTTGGCTCATTTTTGAATTTATATTTAAACTATTGCTATATAATTATAAAATCCTGCCTTTTGGAAAACGAACATTTAGAAATTATAAAATTCATAAAACACAAAGTATTGCGCAAATATAATTTTTTTAAATACGAAAAAGATTTCTACCATAGTAAAACTGCATACAATTATCTTTGGAAATTTTTTCAAAAAACTTCGCTGCCTCATATTTCTCAAAACATTAGGCAAAAATATAAAAAGACCATAGACATCGTGCTTCCTTGTTCAGAAACTTTAGCCCCATTTACCGGTGTTACTTTGTTTTCTATTTTAGAGCATATTTCTGCGGAATATTTTTATAATATCCATATTCTGCACAGCGAACTGATTGCAAACACCTACAATAGATTTCTGGCAATGGCAAAACAAAATGTTAACATCTTTAACCTTGATGTGTCGCAAAAACTTTGTGAATTTAATGCCATTGAAAACGATAAATCATTTTATTACAAAGCATTAATGACTGATATTTTTCCAGATTATGAAAAAATCATCTATGCTGACGCCTTTGTGATGTTTACATCTGATGTCGCAGAGCTTGAAAATATTGACAACAGAAGAAAATGTTTTATAAACATATTACAAAACAACAAGTTATCCCCAAAAAGCGATGTAAAGTCTAAAGTTTTATTATTCAACCCTTCTTTATGTAAAAAAAATCTTATGATTGAAAAATATCTAACTGTTTTAGAAAATTTTTCAGCAGATTCATCAGAAGAGCTGTTTTCCGCATTCAAACTTGGCAGCAAACAAACACCGGCTAAAGAAATTTACATCTCTATAGACAATCCGCAACAACATTTTGCCAAAGATGAACAAGAGGTTGACAGATGGTGGAAATATGCCAGAACCACTCCGTTTTATGAATGGATTGTCTACAACCAACTTATCATTAAAAAGGTGCAAGAATGAAAAACATTAAGCCACTAAATACTCCAAATTTTTCACTTATTTTAATCTTTGGAAATGATGCACCTTTTGTCAAAGATTGCTTATATTCTTTAATCCAGCAAAAATTTACCGGTTTGGAAATTATTTGTTTGAATCTCGATTCCTCCGATGAAACCGCTCAAATTATTTCTTCTTTTGAAAAGAAATATTCCTATATAAAACTGGCTGACAAAACACAAATATCTAATATAAATCAAGCTTATAACCAAGGACTGAAACTGGCGCAAGGAAAATATGTCAAGTTTATAAACGCTCGCTCGATTTTTTATAAATTTTCCCTGGAATTATTATTTAGAATGCTGGAACAAGAACAAACGACAGCAGTTTTGCACACTCAATCGGATTTAGCTGCAAAAGATGAATTTATGGTTGACACATCGTGGAAATGGCTCAAAGAAACCACTTCTCCGGCATTGACTGAAAATATTGTCGAAAATTGTTTAAATATTCCAGACATCGCCAATACTCTGGCCTTTGACCGTTTATTTGCGCTGGAAAATAAGATTGTTTTTGATGAAACCTTGTCTTTTTCGGATACCGCTCAATTTATAAATTTGCTTTTTTTAAGCCAAAAAATATCTTTAGTTTATATGGATATAGTCAAACAATTACATCCCTTAGACTTTTTGACTGTCACGGCCAAAATACTGCCTAGCATTCGTAAAAACTTTAGAGTCCTGACCAATATTTTTGAAAAGCAAGCGCTTTTGAAAATTTGGCGCACCGCACTAAATCAATATTTAATTTCTCAGCTGGCCCACGCCTATAAATTTGTTGTTTCGGAACAAAAACAAAAATTTGCTGACGAAGCCAAAAACATTCTCAATGAATTAAATTTAGCAACCGGTGACATTAGCTCTTTGAATGGAATGGCAAAGTTTGACTATTGTTCGTTTATGACAAATTGCAACACACCTAAAGTTTCGGTCATTTTAATAGGCAATGGCAGCCAAACGGCGCTAAAATCAGCATTGGCAAAATTTTTGAACCTCAAAAGCCGATTTGCCGAAGTTATACTATTTCAGCCAGAACAGTCCAAAACAGATGACTACATAGAAAATATATCTCATTGCTCCAGCTTTATAAGAGTTTTCCAGACAGATGAATGCTTGAGCACAATTAGCGATAAAGCCAACGGCGAATATTTGCTACTGCAAGACATTAACAATATTTATATGGATAATCTGTGGGATATCTATTCTTATGCCGCTAACCAACAAAATGATATGCTGCTTGGCGTAATTGATAATGGTTTGGCTAAAAATATTTCCTATCAGGGAATTTGCAAAAACTATTTAAAATATTCCGAAGACAAATTTTCCGCCCAAAATATTTATGCTAATTTGATTTTGGATATTTTATACCATGATACGCAAATCTTATATAAAAAAGCCTATATCAAGCATTTGCAAGAAATGAATCAATCATTGGCAAACCAGCTTCTTTTGCCATTACTGGCCTTGTTTAACACTAATTCAATCAGTTTATACAACAAGCTGATAAAGGCCTATAAAAAAGACGTGCTGAATCAATCTCAAATTAACACTCTTGAAAATCTTATGTGCCATTTTACGAGTGAAATAAACGCTGATTTTCAAAGACAACTAGCTTTAGATGAAATACTATATCGCTTTAGAGTTGCCTCAATAGAAAGTTTTTCAACCAAACTTGGATATCTGCAGCAACTTAATTATCATAAACTTCATCAGTTTAAAATAACCAAAGATGCGGACACGCAAAATATCTTGGACTATGTTGAAGTAAAAAACTCTCCTTTATGGGATGAAAGATATTATTTATCGCAGTTTGATTATTCGGCTTATGCCAATAATGTATCACCGCTTGAACATTATTTACTTGAAGGCTGGAAAAAAGGCTTTTCGCCATCAAAGTTTTTTAACGGGCCTCTTTATGCCAAACAACATGACCTGACAGAGCAAAATCCATTGGTATTTTTCTTACAAAACGGACGTTTTCGTTATAAAGCTTTTCCAGAAAACACCTACTTAGCTTCAGATGAAAAAATCAAAGACTACTGGCTGCATAAAAAGAAAAACCGCAAGGTTATTTATATGTGCATTACCGGTGACTATGACAATTTAGAAGAAATCAAAGGACATTATTACATAAATCCGGAATGGGATTATGTTTGCTTTACTGATAACCTAGAATATCTGAAACAAAAAACCGTTGGTATTTGGCAAATAAAAAAACTGCAGTATACCAAACTTGACAATACCCGCAACAATCGCTGGCATAAAGTAAACCCGCACCTGTTATTCAAAAATTATGACGAAAGCATCTATTTAGACAGTAATATAAACATATTATCTCCATACTTATTTGAAGAAATTAAAGAAAGAGATGAAGATTTATTATTGCCTAAACACGCCGGAAATTTTTCTATTTATCATGAATTTAACTGGGCTTTGAAAAAACAGGTTGATAAACCTGAGCTTATTATGGAAGCTTGTGAAGAGATTATGAACAATGGTTTTCCTTTTTTCTATGGAATGCCGGAATGCAATATCATCTATCGCCGACATAATTCTTTGAAGGTAAAAGAAATTATGACCGAGTGGTGGTATTGGATTGAACACTACGCCAAACGCGATCAACTTAGTTTTTCGTATTTGTTATGGAAACATCATATAACCGTTAAACAGTGTACTTTTGTTAACGCTCGCATAGACTATCAAGATTTTTGCGTGTTTGTTCACCCTAAAGAACGCTGCCAATTGTGAGGTATTGTTATGAATATTCGCACTTTTGATAAATATCTGCTCTTACCCATATCCACTATCATTTTGGCCTGCATTTTGACTTTTATGCAATTTTACGCACGCAATGGCTTATGGGGCGATGAATTAGCCTTAGCTCATAACTTTACATTTAAATGGACAGTTCTTTTTAATCCATTGTACGGAAAGCAGGTAGCTCCGATTTTATTTTTGCTGATAGAAAAATGCTTGTTTGAATGCGCAAACCTATTTGAGGCGTTGCCTGATAACTGGCTGCGTGCCTACCCTTTATGCTGCGGAATGGGAACAATAATTTTATATTATCCGACTATTTTAAGATTGTCTAACTCCAGAATTATTGCTCTGTTTTCTTTATCACTTTTAGCTTTTGCACCGGAATTCGTTTATTATAGTTCTGAAATAAAACAATATATCTGCGAGTTATTTTTCACTGTTTTGCTTTTATTTGTTTATTCCTACAAAAATGACAGTCTTAAATACACTTTGATATTTTGCGCAACAGTGCTTGTCGGAATTTTTAACTCCAATGTCATCTGCTTTGCCTTGTTGCCGATGGGTCTCTATGACGGCTGGCAAATTTCGCGCAAATATAAACTAAATTTCAAAACAATGTTTTCAGACAAAGAAACAAAGCTATTTTGCCTGCGCTATAGCTTATGCTTATTGTTTTTGGTTGTCTATTATTTGCTGTTTTTATGCAACCACCCGCTAAAAGGATTTATGAATGATTGGTGGAAACAACATTTTATAACCGCTCAAAATATATCTTCCCTTATAGACTGGAACTTAAAAATAATGTATTTTGATATAAAAATTAAAATTATTAACTGGCTCTTTGTGGCTGGTCTGATAAGCTTGCTATTTATAAAAAACAAATTTCTTTTTGTATTTTCAGTTGTTTTAATCGGCACGCACATTGTTTTTTCATACTTTAAATTATATCCAGTAAGCGGTAGACTGATTTTATATTGGTACAGCGTAACCGCTGTTGTTTTTGGAAACTTGCTTTATCAAATCCTAAAAATTATTTTTTATCCGCTTAAGAAAAAATATGCCGAAATTTTGATAACTTTAATCGGAGTCTTGCTTATCGCCGCTTATTGGCTGCATTATTATCCAAAACTACCGCTGAGTTTTCATCGCTCGTCAGAAAGACCGATCTTAATGACTATAAGCCAAAAATACAAACCCAATGATTTAGCGGTTTTAGAGAGTATTGGCTATGGAAAATACTCAAGATACTATTTCCAAAATCCATACCCTTTTTATCATGATTCCTTTTTCCATTCTGACGACAAAGAATTAGAAATCGAAACAAGCGTGCCTCTGGATAAAGATTTACCGGAGATGTCCAATAAAATATTAAATTATTCCATTTGGAATGAAAAGCTATATAAATATAACAGATTATGGGTTTGTGTCCGCACTCCTAATAAAAAAGCCGTTGAACACAGACTAAATAAATTGATAAAACAAAAACAAAGCGGTCAAAAAGTAGAAAAATGTGATCTTATATCTGATATGACGCTTTGTCTGATAAAAAATAAGGAGCAAAAATGAAAAAAATTCTTGTTACCGGCGGCTGCGGATTCATTGGCAGCAATTTATGCAAAAAATTACTGGATGCTGGCAATTATGTAATCTGCATTGATAATCTGTTTACGGGTACAGAAAAAAACATTGCAGCATTCAAAGATAAACCTAATTTCAAATTTATCTATCACGATGTTATAAACCCGCTGAATTTAGAAGAAAATATTGATGAAATATATAATTTAGCTTGTCCGGCCAGTCCTATTCATTATCAGTTCAACCCAATAAAAACCGCTAAAACATCTGTGTTTGGAGCTTTGAATATGCTTGAATTGGCAACGCAAAAACAAGCTAAAATCTTGCAGGCATCAACCAGCGAAATTTATGGCGACCCCGACGTACACCCTCAGCCGGAGGCCTATTGGGGATATGTAAATTCTATTGGTATACGCTCGTGTTATGATGAAAGCAAACGAATGGCGGAAACTTTGTTTTTTGACTACCACCGCCAATATTCCACCGCTATCAAGCTCATCAGAATTTTTAACACTTATGGCCCAAATATGAACATCGATGACGGACGAGTTATCTCTAACTTTATTGTTCAAGCCTTGCGCAATAAAGATATCACAGTTTATGGCAGCGGTTTGCAAACCCGTAGTTTTTGCTACATCGACGATTTGCTCGAAGGTATGACTAAAATGATGGAAAGCGATAACAATTTTATTGGTCCAGTTAATCTTGGCAATCCGGAAGAGTTCACTATGCTTTCTTTGGCCGAGCTCATAATTTCTATGACCGGCTCTAAGTCTAAAATTGAATTCAAACCGCTTCCTTCTGATGATCCGGCACGAAGAAAACCGCTGATTGATTTGGCAAAACAAAAACTAAAATGGGAACCTAAAATAAATTTGCAAACAGGCTTGACTAAAACCATCAAATATTTTGAAAGCATAATATAGGATAAAGATATGAAAAATAACGCTACCTTGTCACTCATTATTCCTGTTTATAATGAAGAGAAAACTCTGGAAAAACTTGTAGACACAGTTATCCAAATTCTCTCTGACCAAACAGAGCTTGAACTAGTTATGGTTGATGATTGTTCTTCGGATAACAGCTATAAAAAAATGCTGAAACTACACAAAAAGTATGCCGGCCTAATAAAAATTGCCCAACATAAAGTTAATATGGGCAAAGGCGCCGCTCTGCACACTGGTATAAAAGCAGCTTCCGGTAAATATATCGGTATTCAAGACGCTGACCTAGAATATAATCCGGCTGATTATATAAAAATGCTGGATATTATGGAAAAATATAACGCTGATGTTGTTTATGGCTCGCGTTATTTGAAAAAAGAAGAAAACAAGGTTTTACACTTTTGGCATTCACAAATAAACAGATTTTTAACTTTGCTATCCAACTGTTTTACTGATTTGGCTTTAAGCGATATGGAAACCTGCTATAAGCTATTTAAAAGCAGTATAATAAAAGAAATAAACAATCAGTTAAAAGAAAACCGCTTTGGATTTGAACCTGAGGTAACTCAGCAAGTCGCCAACTATCGCTGCAAAATATATGAATGCGCCATAGATTATAATCCTCGAGGCTACAATGAAGGTAAAAAAATTACCTATAAAGACGGTATCCGCGCTGTATATTGTATAATCAAATATGGTTTTGCCACCGCCCCCACTGCTATGAAGTTGCTTGTATTATTACCTTTACTGTTTATGCTGTTGGCTATAACCATAGTCATATTGGCAAATATCTAAGATTACTTCAGCATTTTTTTGACAATTTCAAGCTGCAGCGCCGCCATATCTTCTTTTATGCGGCTGCGTTTGCCGTTTAGCGAAAACAAATAGCGGCAATACATTTTCAAATATTGCTTCACCAATTTATAGGCGGAATCGTCTTCTATAAATTTACCCAGATAAACAGATTCTATATCTTGTTTATTTTTAATTCTTTTTTGCATAACCGTTTCCACATCTTTATGTAAAGTGGTCACAAAATTATAAAAATCAGCTTGTGTCACATCACTAATGCAATTTTGGCTTTGCTCTGTTGCGCTGTCATTTTTTAAAGCCGGAAATTCCTTATTATTTTCTGAGGTTAAGAGAACATCATCGTTATATTCATAATACGATTGCTTATGAATATTTAAATATAAGATTAATTCATAAACTGGTGTTTGGCGGGCAAATTTCCACCAAATATCGGCCAAATATAATTGCGGCGATATCCAAGGTTTAAGATCAATATAATTCAAGATACCTTTAGACCTTTTAATCAGCGGAGAATTAATGTTAAATTTGTCCGTTTTGTATTGAATATTCCACAATGCCGCTATTTTTTTGATTTTTCCATTGCAAACCAAGTTAATCAAATCTGTTAATTTATAATTGAGATTATCGCAGCATTTTTTTGTAATTTCATATTTTTGCCAATTGGCGACATTAACCAGCATAACATCTGTATTATATCTTTCTGTTTCAGCACTAGAATCAACAATATCCTGACAGCAAGCAACTATATCATCACTTAAATCTGTTTCAAAGATTTCGGCAACATCGCTCATAGCTATTGTAGATGCGGAAAGGAATAAAACTTTTTCATACCCCTTTATAAACTCCGGAACAAAAAGAATATTTCCTTTTTTAGCAAAATAATTTTGTTGGCAAAACCAATCCAAACATTTTACGCGCACGTTTTGAGCAGACATATCTTCTAAAGATTTTATGATTTCAGCTTTAAACTCGCTGTAATTTAAAACATAAATGTCATAAAATTTGTCTGCATTAGCATATTCTTTGATTGCCTTTATCATAACCACAGAATTTAGCAACTCTTGGTCAAATGTTGTATTAATGACAATTGAACAGGCGTTTTTTGCCCCTATTTTCGGTCTTATATAATCCTCAGCCTTAATACTTTTTTTCAGGTCATCGACATAATCTTTTATATCGATAATGCTATTGTTTTGCTGTTGATTATTAATCTGAGACATTTCTAACACTTTCCAAACTTATTGTTTTACAAAAAAATTCCAATATGGAGACAACATAGCATAGCAATAAAACACATTGTGAAATTGCCTTTGCTGATTAAGCCAAGGTTTATCCGAGCCAATATAATGATAGATTTTTACCTTATCGCCAAGCATTTTATCATATTGCTTTTTATCATTTATTCTTGTGTATTTTGGGCAATAATTCCACTCGCAGCCCAAATATTTCACTCTGCCGGCGCAGCAAATATTCAAAATATCCTGATCATTATATTTTAATGAAGAAACAATATTAAGTTTTGCAATAAAATCTTCATTTTTCTTGTCTTGTAAAATTTTTTCCACATTAAAAACTAAGATGCCAGCATTAAAATAGTTTTTGTCGTCTATACGCAAAACATCATTCACATATTGAACAAATTCATAGGCGGAATTGTCAACGCAAGTACTGTAAACTTGTGAATAAACCGACATACACCCGCGTACGGCGGCCAAGTAATTATCTTGCAAATCAATATTATATAGTCCGGATATATCGCCGTCAATACAAATATCAGCGTCCAAAAAAATTACTTTTTTATATTTGGCAAAAATCTCGGGGATATATAATCGGTAATAGGCAACTTCGTTAATATGAGCAATATTAGAAACCCATTTTTCACAATCATTCCCTTTAATCAGCTCGTCTATATTATAAAAGCGCAAAGAAACATTTGCATATTTTTGACATTCTGTTAGCAATATTTTTTTATTTTCAGCGCTTAAAATTCGGTAAAGCACAACAATATCATAGCTCTTTGCCGCGGAAGAATTTTTAAGCAATCCAGTTAAAGCAACCGAAAAATAAGGAACATAGCCGTCATCAATCGTAAAAACAATCGCCGGAATATTCGGCTTATAAATCGGTTGAACAATTTCTTTCATATTATTTCCCTTTATTGAACAGCTCTTTTAATTTTTGCCAAATACCACGTTTTTCAAACACCAAAAGACGTGGAGAACAATTATTGCCAATAGGACAATCATGCTTATCACATTTCAAAACACAATCCTTGGTCAAATAACTATATAGTTCTGTTTTTGAGCAATTTTCATTACTTAAATCAAACCAATTATTTGTGCTGATTTTTTCCATTGCACGCATATATTCGCAATTTATACCAATTTTATTTTTCATTATAGTAATGTCGGAATGGTAGCATCTAGGGCAATTTTTACTGAAATCCATCTTTTTAACATAGTTTCTTGTGACTTTTTCCGAGCTTTTATCATCATAAAAAACGGTATAATTTTTACTTTCGGCACTAGTAGACTTGTTTGTTATTGACAACAAATCTTTATTGGTCACATTTGTTTTACCGCAATTTTTTCCCACATTTTTGTTATGAATAAGCACGACATCTAAAACAACCCCTAATGCCTTTATTTTTTCTAGTTTTTCCAACCCAATAAAATTGCTGTCATCAAAAGTAAAGTGAGCAATAAAATTATTTGGAGCATCTTTAACTTTAGTTATTCTGTCATAATAGTCCTCAAATGTGTCATCACTGGGATGAAAAGCAGCTTTAATTTCAAATTTAGTTTTATCACGGCAGCGTTTAGAAAATTCAATAAACCAATCTGGATCGGCGCTAAAATTTGTACTTAGCGTTAATTTATTGATTTTTCCAGCGTCTACAGCTTGAAAAAGAGGCTCATAAACAGAAATCGGATATAAGGACGGCTCGCCTCCGGTCAAAAAATAGTCGATTTTCAACCCTTCATTTTTGTAATATTCAAAAACATATTCCAAATTGCTGAAAACCGTCTTTATTTTATCATAATCTTCTTCAAGATTTATCGGATCGCGACCGGTAAAATAGCAATATGGACATTTATAATTGCATTTTTCTGTAATTCTATGATTTATGATAATTTTATTAAGCGAATTAGCTTCTATTCGTAATGGATTCATTGTGTTCACCTTTTTATAAACGGTTAGTGTCTTTTAACCATGCGACATAATTTTCAATTCCTTGCTGAAAAGAAGTTTTTGGTTGATATCCTAAAAGTGTTTCAGCTTTGCTGATATCTGCACAGGTTCTTTCAACATCTCCCATTTGCTTTTCAACAAATTGTATAACTGTTTTTTTATGTAAAGCATTTTCTATTGTATTAATCATCTCTAACAATGTTATTGAGCGACCGCTGCCGATGTTGATTATTTCATACAGAGATTGGTCATATTTAACCGCGGCTAAAATACCGCTGACGATATCATCAATATAAGTATAGTCACGCGATGATGTTCCATCGCCGTATAATTGAATTGGTTCTGATTTGTTAATTTTTTCAATAAATTTATAAATAGCCAAATCCGGACGCTGCTTTGGTCCATAAACAGTAAAAAAACGCAGACAGCAAGCTTTTATGCCATAAAGATGGGCATAAGTGTAGATAAAGTGTTCACAAGAAAGCTTGGAGGCGGCATACGGAGAAATAGGATATTTAACTTCATCTTTTTCCGAAAAAAATTTTTCGTTCAAATTTCCATACACTGAAGACGATGAGGCAAAAACTATTTTTTTGCTTTTACTTTTTTTCAGACATTCCAACAAAGACACTGTGTTATAAATATTATTATTGACATAGTCCAAAGGCGCATCAATAGACGGACGCACTCCGGCGCTGCCGGCCAAATGCACCACACAGTCAAAATTATACTTTCGAAAGAGATTTTCTAAAATTCTTTTATCGGTTAAATCGGCATTATATAGCTGAAAGTTATCATGATTACATAAATCAGCTATATTGTCTTTTTTTATTTGAGGATTGTAATAGCTGTTAAAATTATCTATAGTAACAACCTTGTTTCCATTTGACAGCAATGTATGCGCCAAATTAGAGCCAATAAATCCAGCACCGCCTGTAATAAGAATCACGGACATACGGGATTACCTAAAAATCAGCAAATCACGTCATTATCGCCAAATCCGCAGCAAGTTTTCCAATCAAGAGCTGCGAGCTGAATATTTCCTTCGGTCTGAGCTTTGATATCAGCAGCATTCAAAACATTTTCTTGCGCTTCTGCATTTTTTGCTTTGTTTACACACATAATAGAAGCAATAACACAAAACAATTTCAAAGTTAAACATTTACCAAATTTCATTGTATTCTCCCCATAAAAATATGTGTTTATGGTATCATGCAACTTAACTTAAGTCAAGATATTTTCCGACAATATGCAACTTTAATCTACATATTATTTTTTATCCAACTCATCAAAATATTGACAATATAAATTTGCTCTGCTTCGGTCAGCCAGTGATTTGCATCTATATGATGCCATTTATACAAACATTGCCGGCAGCAACAAGCGCAGGCGTGCTGCGCCACAAACACCGGATGTCCGCGCATGGGCGTTTGTTTACCGTCATTTTTAAGCAACCTAGCCGGAGGTGACAAACGTTTTTTCACAAAGTCGACCGCATGACGGCGAATTGTTTCTAAACCTTTTTCTTTTATATATGCCCTATCTTTTTCTGACAGATAAAAACTGCTGCGGAACTTGGATTTTGCTAACTTTGCAAATAGTTCATCACACATTTTCGACCATAATTTTTGAAGCGTAGCGATTTTTATAATTTACAGCAAAAACACGCGCCACTTCATTCATAATTTTATTTTCATACAAATGTAAAAAAGCTTCGTCTGCCGTAACTTCTAAAACCTGTTCGGCAGCATTATACTTCAAGTTCAGCCCGATTAGCGCCGCTTTCAACGGTTCAGAATCCATCTTGGCAAAATTTTCTGGAGCTATGCTAAAACGAGCCGCACCGGAATCCGCGCCCAAATTTATATAGTGAGCCGCTGTCATCAATCTTATGTATTCCTGTATGGATAGAGGTGAAAAAACTTCTAACTCTGTTTCCGGATGCTCCATAATATGCCCCTTTTACATTCTGCCGTTTTCTTTAGAAACATTTGCATTTTGAAAATCTTTAGCCTGAGCATAGTACGTTTCATTGTTCAAATTAGCAAACTCAGACACTCTTTTATTTCCGCCAAACCAAGCATATTTCGGGGCCCTATCGGCAGAAGGCGCACGCATACAATGAGATACCAACTTATTGATAGTATTTGCGTCTTCTTTCAATATTGTATATCTTCCATTTTTGTCTTTTTGCAAAACATCGCTAACTTTTAATCCTCTTTGTCCGCCAACATAAAACATATTAATATCACTTTGTTTCAAATGACCAAAATACGTATCCAGCTCTATTGCCCGTCGTACGGCTAGATGGTCAACAAATTTTTCCTTTTTGGTGGAAACACGTTCCATAAAACCTTTTATAATGCCTTTTTTGTCGTTTTTGTTAATCGCCTCAGCTAAAGCCGATTTTTTCCCGTTTTGCCCCAAAACCTTTGTTCCGCAATTATAACACAAACTAATAACCGCCGCTTTTTCATTTGGCGACAAATCTCGGGTAATATATTTATCCAATGCCGGATAAATTTCTCTTTCCAAGTGAGCTGTAACATAATTGTATATTTGTTTATTATTGATCAATCTGTCACGCTGGGTAACTTTTTCTCCGCTTGGGCGCTTGGTATTGCCAATTCCTACCGTCCAAATTCCAACTCTATCCTTATAAGCCTTACGCACGCATCCTTCATAAAATACAAGCTGTTGAATAACGTCTTTTTCGGCCGAACGATATTTTGCGAATCTGTCATTTTCTACTTTAACCTCTTTTGGAGGAATAACTTTATCTCTGGCAGCTGCCTGCATTTTCATAGTTGCATTTGCAGACAAAGCCATTGTAGATGCCAAAACCTTGGTAGCAAAACTACTTTTTCGCTCTGCCACTTCATTTAAGCAATCTTTTAGCATTTCTTTTATATTTCCTACCATGCTGGCCCCCCACTTTTGTTTAAATATACCATATTCTTTACATTTTTGTCAATCAATTCAAATTCATATTTATTAATATTTTTTTAACATCATCTATTGACAAGCAAAATACTTGTTTATATACCACAAATAAGATAGGAATTTTAGGGAGATTAGTATGCTGAAAAAATTTATTTTATTAGTTG
>ERZ1024349.52-NODE-52-length-16454-cov-18.401671_pt1 | contig 16454 bp, 13 predicted proteins | sample MGYA00520789_ERZ1024349 | MGnify/ENA primary metagenome ERZ1024349 (study PRJEB33242, sample SAMEA3444257) | Homo sapiens | biome: Host associated; feature: Gastrointestinal tract; material: Stool | place: Uganda | collected 2011-01-01 ...
AACCCACGACCAAGGGATTATGAGTCCCCTGCGCTACCGCTGCGCCATAGTCCCACGGTAGTTCTGTTTGTGTAATATCTCTCTCAAAGATTACACAACGTCCAATGGACATTTGTCCCTTTCAGAATATCATTAAATCTCTCAAAAATCAAGAGTTTAACTTTATTTGGATTGATGATATTGAAATTTTGTTATATTTCAATACTTACAATCATTGTATTAAGGGTATTTTTTGTCGATTGTCCAGTTGTTCACCCTTAACAATGCTCCGCATCCTGCCCCAACTCCTAGTCCTAATGTGTCAGTTGAAGCTTTTTTGTTGCAACCGTCAAAGAAGTTTTTTGAAATTAATTCATTATATTCATACGTATCTTGTGGTATTCCGCATTTGTCGTATCCGCCAAAATGAATTCCATTAGAAATACTTTTTTCTTGATAAACCTTCTCATCACAAAGTTTTGGGTGATTTTCATTGTCGTAAAATGAGTACACAAATACATCTTTCCCTAATTTGTTTTCGCCTGCTTTCCCATTTGTATCAATAACCATTGTCATTAACCCTTGCTTATTTTTGTGGAATCCAATTGTTTCATTGTTTTCAAGAATAATACTATATAATGATATATCGAATTTTTTTTTGTTTTTTAAGTCTTTATATTGTGGAGTATTCCAACAATTATCTTGCTTTCCTTTACAATATTCTGAAATTTGTAGATATGGGGTGAAATAAGTTTCCGCAAATTCATTTATTGGAAGATTTGTATTATATTTATTCATTGGATCTCCGCTAACAAGGGAGTACATCCTATTTGCTTGTTGTAGTTGTGCATAAGTTTTTTGATATTTAACAACGGCTATTTTTTGTTTGGATGATTTGTAAAATGGTACCATAATCAACGCAAAGAGTATGAGTCCTACAATTCCGACAATCAAAACTGTTTGAGATAGTGTAATATCTCCGTTTCTTTTATTTTTCATATCCAAACTCCCAATATTTTACCACTCGTTTAGTATATCAATTATTTCCTCTTTTGACAACTTTGGATTGATTTCTTTAATTGAAGTTATTTCGTCTGTTGATACTTTTTCTTTGAATATTTCTTCAAGAAGGTTTTTGTCGTAGTCATAAAGAATTGAACCGTGTTGCAGAATATATCCGTGGCTTCTGCATTGAGCTGAACCTATTAGTTTTTTCCCTTTGTAACAAAGGTCTGCTCCCGTCGAAATAAGCATACAATAATCAAATCCCGTTTTTATTGGTTTAGAAGCCCCAAAATCCAAATCTATTCCAAGTTTTTTAAATTTATCAATTAAGATTTGAGAAATTTCTTTGTATGAAGAAACGATATGACTTCCGTTTTGTAAAAAAGCTTCTGGGCAGATAAAGCTGTATGTTATTTCGTTGTCGTGCAATAAAGCTCTTCCTCCCGTCAATCTTCGAACTACGTCAATATTTTTTGATTTTAGTAATTCGTAATCAAGGAAATCATCTTTTTGATTTCTTCCCAATGATACACACGCTGGTTCCCATCCATAGAGTCTGAAAATAGGTTCTTTTAGTTCGTTTTTTATGGCAAAGTCCAGCAAGTCGCTATCTATTTGCATATTTTCTTTGCCTGTACGAGTTTCGTATGGAATAATTTTCATAATTAGAATGCCATATCTCCGTAATCGTGTATTGAATATCCTTTTCCATCAAGTGCTGGAGCTTTTATTTCATCAAGCGGAGGAAGATTGTATAGTTGATTGTTCTCTTGAATTTGAGAATTTGTTTGAACAATCGGAGCTAGTGGCAATAAGTTATCTGTGTTTACTTGTGAGGATTGTTTTTGTTGCCTTTGATTTATTGCTTTTTGTTGTCCTTCTGGGTCTGGAAGTGCATAATGTGGAGATTGCTGTTTTGCGGTTTCTTTATCTTGACCGTGTAAAAATATAAATCCCTTTGTTGAGTATTTATCGTGTTTTTTAAACTCAAATTGTGGTTCTAATTCTTCAGCAGTGGATCTTCTTGCACTTTTTCTCTTTTTTGCAGTTGGTTTAATATTTTTGACTTCTTTTTTTTCTTTTTTTGTCTTAATTTTTTTAGTTTTAACTTTTTTTGAAGGTTGAATTTCCTCTTCAGAATTATCATTTGTTAAAATATGTTCTGTTTTCTTTTTGCCAAACGCAATTTTATCGAGTTCCGAAGTTTCAAATTCTTCACTGATAGGAGCGGCTCCAGAAATCGCAGGAGTTAATTCTGATTTTTTATCTTTTTTTATTTCCAGAGGTTGAATATCTGGCATTTTGTTTAAATTAGGGTCTGGAATTTCGTCGATATATGAATTTTGAGCTTCTTCATTAATTGTAGGAAGAGGCTGTTGTTTTACTTCTGTTACTGGAGATTGGAGATTTTGAGTATAATTTTCAACGTTTTGAATTGTTTCATTATACTCTTTGTTTTCGACTTGTTCTTCTTGGGTTCCATTTTCTCTTGCTTCCAATTCCTTTTCAAATTGTACAAATGTTTCATTCCCTACAAATTGTTCAAGGGCAGCACGTTTTGAGAAAAAGTCCGATTTTGCGGTTCTTTGTTTGTCAATGGCCGTTCTATAATAGGCATCTGTTATTACAACGAGTTCTCGTGGGGCGTTGTTTTTTTGAGCCAATTCAAATTTTCTTTGTCTATCTTCAACAAGTTTTGTTGTCATTTCGAGTTGTTTTTTTGCTGACATATAGTCGTAGTATAAATTTACGGCATTCTGTTGAAGGTCTTCGATTTTTCTAATTAAGATAATCATGTCAGCATCATTAACTCTTGTGTATTTGTAATTTAGAGCTTTGGTATCTTGTGACATGATGTTTAAGATATTTCCACCGATAAGTGATGAACCTGCAAAAACAGGGCTAGCCATACTTGCTCCAACTAAAGTGGACATACTTGCAATAGTCGTAAGCACTTTTTTAATAGATTTGCTATCAGGTTTGTCGGCATCTGGGTTTGCAAGTTTATATAGTGCAAAATTTATAGTATCGCTTTGAGTAGCTGCACCTTGCCAAAGAAGAGTCAAGTCCGAAACCATATCATTTTCTTCAAACTCTAATTCTTTTCCAATTTCTTTTGATAATTTGCTTATGCTTAAATCTGCATAAGTCATATCTGTAATTGCAGATTCTCGATTATCACCAATTTGAGCGAAAGTTTTTTCAAGTGTTGGTTTTTCTTGTTTGGCTTGAATAAATTGAGTCTCTGGCACTTCTGATAATCCGACTCTGTAAGCAGGAGGTTTTGGAAATTCTAAGTCTTTTAGGGTTAAATTTTCAGCATTTGCACAGTTTACATTTGAGAGTAAAAATGCAATTGTCAAAAATATGAATTTTTTATTTAGCATCTTTATCTCCTCCTATCAAAGCTGAATCATAGTTGTATTGATATAGATTTAGGTTTTCAACTACTTTTTTCCCTGCAAGTCTTTGAAGTTCTAAGTGGTATTTTTTTGACATTTGAACGTATTTTGCCTCTTCTATTTGCATATCGTCATATAAAGCGGAAGAAATTGAGATTTCTAAAAAATCCTCTTCATCCATTGCTTTTGCATAATTTCTGCTATATAAAAGTTCTCTAGAGCGTATTTCTTTTAATTGAGATAAACAACCTTTGTAATTATAATATGCGTTGATAATTTTATCTTGTAAATTTTCAACAAGCCCTGCAAGTTCAATAAGCTCTGTATCCGTAAGTGGAATTTCTTGTGGAATATTTTTTTTGTTTAAAAGATTTTGAGCAATTCTCCCTGCTGCGTAAGAACCAGATTGAACCATATAATCTGCACCAACAAGGGCAGGTGCTAAGGATGCTCCTGATACAATTGCAGAAAGTGTTTTAGCCATAAGAGAAGAATGGATTCTTCGTTGGCTTTCAGGGGTTGCTAATTTTTTCAGTGCAAAACCGATAACTTGATTGTTTTCAACTGTACCTTTCCAGAGATTGTCAATATCTTCCATATCTTTTTCTTTTTGAAGTTTGACAATTTCATCCATAATTTGTTGTTCATTAATTATTAAGGAATCTTTTCCCTTGTAATCAACTTTTGGTAACTCAATTTTTGCTTGCTCAACTGTTCCAAGATGAATTTCACCATCCTCAGTTGCAAGTGCGGGTTGAGCTATAATACCAATTATCCCTAAAAAAATTACCAGCTTTCTCATACTAAATTTATAGCACAAGAATAATAATAAATCCAATGATTGATTAATCTTTAAACCTCTTGATTGTTCTTCTTTTCCTAAAAAAAATCTAATATAGATACGTAAGAGGAAGAAGAGTTGAGCGACGAGAATAGAAAATCTCAATATATGAGTGCCCCTATTATTAGGAGAAAAAAAGTTAATAAAATTCAGTCGGAAGCGGATTTATTGAGAACTAAACATTCGTTCAAAGAGGCTGTTTCTGCATATTTAAATTCGGTTCTTTTAGATAGAAGCAATCCAGACACTTATTTAGGATTGGGAATTTGTTATAAAAATATGGGCAAAATCAAGAAAGCTATTGAAAATTTAGAAAAAGCTGCATTGTTAGATTCAGGAAAATTTGATACTTTTTATGAACTTGGGCTTTGCCATTTGAAGGAAGAAACACCTTGTTGTGCGATTAAATGTTTTATAAAAGCTGTTCAGATTGAACCAGATAATCCAGATGCAATTTACCAACTCGGAATTGCCCATGAGCAGTGTGAAGAAGAAGATATGGCTTTGATGATTTATCAAAAACTTATAGAAAATTCTCCAAATTATATCAATGCTTATGTTCGAAAATCTTCCCTTTTAATGAAGATGGAATTATATAGACCAGCTCTTGCTTTGTATAAAGAAATTCTAAAAATTAACCCAAATTATACTCAAGTTTATTCAGATATTGGCTTGTGTTTAGATAAATTGGGAAAACATTCTGATGCAAAAAGATATTATAGAAAATTTTTAGCTTGCAGACCAGATTCTGAAAATGCTAACTTTATTATGCGTAGAGTGGAAAAATTAAGATCGCTAAAAACTAAAACAACAAAACTCTCAATCGTATAAAGACAATTGAGAGTTTTTTGAAAAATATTTGGTTGTTTTTTTAGATGGATTTGATGTATAAATCAATGTCTTCGTCTGAAATCATTTCAGTTGTTGCAACAAGGATTTTTTTATCATCTAATTTAATTCCACCTAAAATGTTATTGTTTTCTAATCTTGCAAGAAAATCGTCTGCATTTGGAACTTCCAATACAAATTCATTAAAGAAGTTTGTATTTAGAATTTTGTATCCTTTTTCTTTTAGTTTGTCTGCAAGGATGTGTGCATTTTTTGTTGATAAATAGCTAGCCTGTCTAAATCCCTTATTTCCCATTACTGATAAATAAAGGGTTGCACAAAGTCCAATAAGAGCTTGATTAGAACAAATATTACTTGTTGCTTTTTCTCTTTTGATATGTTGTTCTCTTGTTTGAATAGTTAGACAAAATGCTTGTTTACCATCTTTATCAACCGTTCTTCCTGCTAGTCTTCCAGGAAGTTGACGCATCAATTTTTCTCTACAAGCAATGAATCCAGCACTAGGTCCGCCAAAATTCATTGGTATTCCTAGGGTTTGAATATCCCCAACCGCAATATCTGCTCCCATTTCTGCTGGGGTTTTCAATATTGCTAATGATGATGGGTCACAACAAATTATAGACAGGCATTCAACTTCTTTTGGTTGAATAATTTCTCCATAATAGTTAGGAGTTTGAACGAGAACTCCTGCATAATCTTTTGTTGCTTGTGGGATTTCGTCAACCCAATCAACTTCAATTCCTTGAGAATTAGTGTAAGTTTCAATAATCCTCTTGTATTCTGGGTTTAGAGAATTAAGTACACAAACTTTGTATTTTTTAGAAATTCTGCAAGCCATTAATATTGCTTCGGCACAAGCTGTTCCAGCATCATAAACTGTGGCATTAGAAATATCCATACCAGTTAATCTACAAATCATTGTTTGAAATTCATACATAACTTGCAATGTTCCTTGTGAAATTTCTGGTTGGTATGGAGTGTAAGCAGTGTTAAATTCAAATCTGCTTGCAACTTGATTTATACAAGCTGGTACAAATTTATTGTAGATTCCGCCCCCAAGAAAGCTTATAAAATCCGATTTGTTTGATTTTGCGAGATTTTTAACTTTTCTTTGGGTTTCCATTTCACTCAACCCTTCTGGAAGGTCAAGTTCTGACATTCTTACAGATTGAGGAATTTGTTTAAATAAATCTTCAACCTTGCTAATGCCAATAGCTTCACACATTTCTTGTGTTGTTTTTTCGTTGTGTACTAAAAAATTCTTCATTCTTATTCCAATTCTTCTTTATAATCTGCGTATGATACCAAATCCTTCAATTCATCTTCTGCTGTTGAAGATTCAACTTTAACTAGCCAACCGCCTTCGTAGCAATCTTCGTTCAATTGTTCTGGAGCGTCAACTAACGCTTCGTTAATTTCAACAATTTTACCGCTGATTGGCATATAAATTTCAGAAGCAGCTTTTACTGATTCAATGTTTGCAAATGTATCACCTTTAGCAAATTCATCTCCCACTTCTGGCAATTCTAAAAATACGATATCTCCAAGTTGTTCAATAGCATAATCTGTAAGTCCTATAACATATTTGTCATCTTGTTTAATAACGTATTCGTGCGATTTAGAACATAACATTTCTTCTTTAAAACCCATTTTATAATTTCTCCTTTTTCATATTTTCAACTTTTTGTAATTTAAACCTTGTTTCTTTTTTGAACAAAAGGTCTTTTTACGATTTTTGCATCGTGTAATTTTTCTCTAATCATAACTTGAACGGTAGTACCTGTGCAAATTTCTTTTAAATTTTTAACATAGCCAAGAGCAATATTTTTGCCTGTGCTAGGTGAAACGCATCCACTCGTTACGTGTCCAACTTTTTCTCCATTAAAATAAATTTCATATCCATGACGAGCAATATTTCTATCTAACATTTCTAATCCAACAAGTTTTTTAGAAACTCCGTTTGCAATTTGGCTCATTATGATTTCTTTTCCATTGTAATCAGCTTGTTTATCCTTTGGTACTGACCAAGATAATCCAGCTTCAATAGGAGTAGTGTTTTCGTCCAAGTCATTTCCGTATAAGTGAAGAGCAGCCTCAAGTCTAAGAGTATCTCTTGCTCCGAGACCGATTGGCTTAATTCCGTATTCTTGACCTTCTTCTAAAATTTTATCCCATAAAAATTCTGAATATTCGTTTTCTACAAGGAGTTCAAAACCGTCTTCTCCAGTGTATCCTGTGCGAGAAGCTAGAAGTTTAATCCCTTCTATAATTGCGGGTTTGATTGTAAAAGATTTTTGGTTTGGAAGATTGTAACCCATTTTTCTAACCAAATCAATTGCTCTAGGACCTTGAATTGCAAGAAGTGAATAGTTATGAGATTGGTTGTCGATTTTGACATTCATTCCTCGTTTATTTCTCACAATCCAATTTAAATCTTCATCAATTCTTGAAGCGTTACAGATTACCAAATAATATTCAATCCCTAATTTATAGATAATTAAGTCGTCGATAAGTCCGCCATTTTTGTTCGGTAATTGGCAATATACGGCTTTTTCATAATCAAGTTTTTCAATATCTTGAGGAACTATTTTATTTAAAAACGCTGTTGCATCTTTACCAGAAACAAAAACTTCTCCCATGTGAGAAACGTCGAAAAGTCCAACGGCATTTCTTACTGTTTTATGTTCTTCAATGATTGATGAATATTGGACAGGCATGTGCCATCCTGCAAAATCAACCATCTTCGCACCAAGTGCAACGTGTTTATCGTGTAAATAAGTTTCTTTTACCATCTAAAATCCCCCTCAAAACTATAACTTTATTGTGTTTCTTAATTACGCTTTTGTCAATAACATGTGTAGATAATTTAATGATGAAAAGTGGATAAGTGGATAAGTGGATAAGTCTATAAGTCTATAAGTCGGTTACAAGGGAAAAGGAAGAAGGAAATAAGGAAATAAGTTCGTAATGTAAATTAGTTTTCCATGGAACATTAGTTGAACTAACAACTTTTCCCCTCTCCTTGGGGAGAGGGAAAGGGTGAGGGGTTAATCTTCGCAAGTTAAGCTCTTCAAAAATTCTGTTTATTTGCAAATTTTTTCATATTCACATCTTGCACAAGAGTTTGAATTCCTTTGATACCAAGAATCTGATGTTATTGCTGTGCATATTTTTAGCAATCTATTTTCGTATTCTTGTTTTAATTTTTCATTAAAATCAATGACATAGTTATTTTTGTCTTTTAGATTTATATAAACAAAAGATAATTTATCATATTTTTTTAGGTATTTATCCATGCACAAAAGATAAACCATTGTTTGGAAATCAAATTCTGGATTTTTAGGAGTTGAACCTGTTTTGTAGTCTAAAATATAGTAATTATCTTCATCATGTACGACCGCATCAAGACGGCCTCCAACCCAAAAATCTCCAATTTTTGTGCTGATTGAAAATTCAGATTTTAGACATTTTTTTCTATAAAATGGGTTATTTAATAATGAAATCCATATCGCTTTTTCTTCTTCTGTTAAAGCTGTTTCTATTCTCGAAATGTTTATTTCTTGGAGAAAATAGTTAGCTAAGGCATGAATTTTTTTCCCTTTTTCAAAAGGTAAAAATGAAAGTGGAACATTTATTCCTTCAATGTATCGAAAATAAAATTTTTTTGGACATTTTTCATAGGTTTTCAACATATTTGGAGAAAAGATTTGAATCATTTTATACCCCTTTCAATCCCTAGAAGTTCTTCAAAAATTATACTTGGGTCAGAAGGTTTTTCTTTCCCAAATGTTTTAATCTTGCTACTTGCTGTTATGTATAATTTGTTTTTTGCCCTTGTGATTGCAACATAAAGTAGCCTCAAGTTTTCAGCCAAGATTTCTTGCTTCAACTCATAATCTGATTTTTTCTTATAACTTGAATTTAAGGATTTTACTGCTTCCAAAAAGTCTGCGGATTTTAAATTTATTTTCCCGATTGATAGTGGTAAACTTTTTTCTTGTAGTTCAGGGATAAATACGAGGTTGAATTCGTCCCCTTTAGATTTATGCATTGTCATTATTTGTACTTTCCCGCACAAGGAAGATTTATCTTCTTCATCTTCTTCAGAGAAAAATTTAAATCCACTCAAATTAGGTTTTTTAGACAATTCTGAAAGTCTATCTACTGCATATTCTAAAGAATTATTTTTAATACAAATTCTTTTAATAAGAGTTGAGATTAGGTAAATATTAGCTTTTTCAATTTCGCTATCGAAAAATTGTTTTCCAATTTTTAAAGCAAGTTCGTTTGGAGGAAGATAACATAGTGACATCCAATAATTTACGTCGTAGTTAAATTGTTCAAGGCTTTGAGCTTCGATGCTATCTCCGTTTAGTTTTACAAATGGGTTTTCGTATTTTGAAATTTCACTCCCTAACCCTCTTTTGTAAAGTCCTAAATCTGCAAGAATGTCGTAATTTGCTCCAAGATTTTCATTGTCAAAAGGTCGCAAAACTATTTTCATTACTGCAAAAATTGCTTTGAAAATTGCTTTTTGTTCTAAACATTGGTTTCTTGTAATAGCTTTAAGTCCACTATTTTCAATCAAGTCTTGCCAAGCGGCTACTTGATAATTGTTTCTTAATAAAATTCCAACTGTATAATTAGGATTTTTGGACAACGTGTCTTTTATTGTTTTTAGAATGTAATTTTTCTCATCAACTGGGGAATCAAAAATTTCTCCAGTGACAGCGTTTTCTGTTTGAGGATTTTTGCCTTCGACTGGTTGCATAAACATTTTGAAAAAAGCATCTTTGCTGTCTTGTTTTTGGCTAAACATTTCAACTACGTTATTGGCTGTTTCCCAAACTCCTTTGGCACAGCGTTGAGAACAATTCATCATTACGTTATTGTTTTGTGTGATAAATTTTCTAAATCCCTCAACATCCGCATTGGAAAAAGTTGAAGTAATTGATTGATTCACATCTCCGCATCTTATTATGTTTTGGTGTTTCCCCGAAAGTAGAGAAATTAATTCTTGTTGGATAGAGGATGAATCTTGGGCTTCGTCTTCTATTATGTATTCACAAATGTCTTGATAATGAGCTAAAATGTCAGGATTTTCTTTTAAGATTTTTACGGAACCTGTTAGCATGTCATCATAATCAATAAGATTAAATTCTTTAAGGTTTGACTGGTAAAGGTTGAAAAATGTTCTGAATTTTTTTAATTTTGCATCTGTTGGAAGGGTTTCAAATTTACCTAAACCCATTTTGAATACAGAAACGGCTCTATCAAATTCTTCTGCTGTTTTTGTATCAATTTTCATAACAGATGAAATTTCTCGGAGCATTCTATTTCTTTGTGAATCATCACAGATTTCAAAATCAGATGATAACCCTAACTTTTCGTAATTCCCATTCTCTTTCAAAATTCGTAAAGCTAAACCATGAATTGTACTTATATTGGGTAGTCTGGAAGAATTTTTGCGAACATTTTTAATTCGTTCTCTAAAATTTCTTGCAGCTGAATCCATATAAGTTAGGACAAAAATTCTTTCTGGGTTAATCCCTCTTTCTAATAGTTTAATAATTAAAGCGAGTAATATTGTCGTTTTCCCAGCTCCTGGAACTGCTGAGATACCCATCTTCCCAGATGAATAATCAAGAACTGGTTTTTGATCTTCTCGAGGTATAGTTTTTTAGACAATTCTGAAAGTCTATCTACTGCATATTCTAAAGAATTATTTTTAATACAAATTCTTTTAATAAGAGTTGAGATTAGGTAAATATTAGCTTTTTCAATTTCGCTATCGAAAAATTGTTTTCCAATTTTTAAAGCAAGTTCGTTTGGAGGAAGATAACATAGTGACATCCAATAATTTACGTCGTAGTTAAATTGTTCAAGGCTTTGAGCTTCGATGCTATCTCCGTTTAGTTTTACAAATGGGTTTTCGTATTTTGAAATTTCACTCCCTAACCCTCTTTTGTAAAGTCCTAAATCTGCAAGAATGTCGTAATTTGCTCCAAGATTTTCATTGTCAAAAGGTCGCAAAACTATTTTCATTACTGCAAAAATTGCTTTGAAAATTGCTTTTTGTTCTAAACATTGGTTTCTTGTAATAGCTTTAAGTCCACTATTTTCAATCAAGTCTTGCCAAGCGGCTACTTGATAATTGTTTCTTAATAAAATTCCAACTGTATAATTAGGATTTTTGGACAACGTGTCTTTTATTGTTTTTAGAATGTAATTTTTCTCATCAACTGGGGAATCAAAAATTTCTCCAGTGACAGCGTTTTCTGTTTGAGGATTTTTGCCTTCGACTGGTTGCATAAACATTTTGAAAAAAGCATCTTTGCTGTCTTGTTTTTGGCTAAACATTTCAACTACGTTATTGGCTGTTTCCCAAACTCCTTTGGCACAGCGTTGAGAACAATTCATCATTACGTTATTGTTTTGTGTGATAAATTTTCTAAATCCCTCAACATCCGCATTGGAAAAAGTTGAAGTAATTGATTGATTCACATCTCCGCATCTTATTATGTTTTGGTGTTTCCCCGAAAGTAGAGAAATTAATTCTTGTTGGATAGAGGATGAATCTTGGGCTTCGTCTTCTATTATGTATTCACAAATGTCTTGATAATGAGCTAAAATGTCAGGATTTTCTTTTAAGATTTTTACGGAACCTGTTAGCATGTCATCATAATCAATAAGATTAAATTCTTTAAGGTTTGACTGGTAAAGGTTGAAAAATGTTCTGAATTTTTTTAATTTTGCATCTGTTGGAAGGGTTTCAAATTTACCTAAACCCATTTTGAATACAGAAACGGCTCTATCAAATTCTTCTGCTGTTTTTGTATCAATTTTCATAACAGATGAAATTTCTCGGAGCATTCTATTTCTTTGTGAATCATCACAGATTTCAAAATCAGATGATAACCCTAACTTTTCGTAATTCCCATTCTCTTTCAAAATTCGTAAAGCTAAACCATGAATTGTACTTATATTGGGTAGTCTGGAAGAATTTTTGCGAACATTTTTAATTCGTTCTCTAAAATTTCTTGCAGCTGAATCCATATAAGTTAGGACAAAAATTCTTTCTGGGTTAATCCCTCTTTCTAATAGTTTAATAATTAAAGCGAGTAATATTGTCGTTTTCCCAGCTCCTGGAACTGCTGAGATACCCATCTTCCCAGATGAATAATCAAGAACTGGTTTTTGATCTTCTCGAGGTATAATTTTAAAGGTTTTTTGTTCGGTGTCTTCTTGCTCTTGAGGATTTTCAACAACAATAAAATCTTCTAATGCTCCATAGTTTTCTATTCCGTTTGAATCAAACAAACTAGAGTAACAGAATATTTTATCCTTAGCACATAGTGCAAGTTTTCGCATAACTCGAGCATTTTTTTCTCGTGATAATTCTATATTATCATCAATCGTATATTCATCTTTATACCAATCTTTTTGGAAAACCCAAGCGTTGTAAAGAGGCCCAGTATCTGATTTAATCCATTCCGAATTTGAAATATCTAACCATATTTGATATTTTGTCTTTATTTGGTTGTCTATAATCTTTTGAGGTGTTGAAATTATTAGGTCATTTTTCCCAATTTCAAGAACTGAATAAGGGTTTTCAGAAATAATGGAGTTTTCAACTTGTAAGATGATTTCTGACTTTCTGGAGTTGAAGTTTTTGCCGAATACATTTTCAAAATCTGTAATTTGTTTTAGAAAGAAATTAAATTTGTTAATCTCGTGTTTATTCCAAAAGTCAAAAGAAAATAACTGGTTGTATATTTTGACAATTTGTTCGGATAGTTTTTCGTTGCTATTTGCCAATTCTTCGACTAATTCAAGAAAGTCGTTGTATTTTTTGTTGTAATCTTCGTCTTTAAAATCAAATGTAATTAGTGTTTTTTGATTTTGGAAGTTTTCTAAAATCTCTTCGCAATATTTTAGAGGAATATGTAAAAATTCTGATAATATAACTCTAATATCAAATTCGGATAATGTCTTTTTTAAATCAGTATTTAATTTCAATATAGTAATTACTGCGAGTACAAGTCTGTTTTGAATTAACTTTTCACTTCCAGATAAATAGCGTAAGTTTATGTTATTGGGAATATTTTCTTGAAGAGTGAATTTCAACATTTCATCTACAATTGGTGTAATGATTGAAATTTCTTGAGGGGGAACTTTATTATCTAATAAAGTTTTGATTTTTTTTATTGTACATTCAATAATTTCAGAACGCTTAGAAAGAGATTCAAAGGTAAAATTGTGCAAGGTTTCGACTTTTTCGCTATAAATATTTTCATAGAGTGTTTGAGAATCTTGTAACATCTTAGATTGTGAAGGAATAACAAGGGTTTTATCTCCAAAGATGTTTTTAAGTTTTTGATAATTATTTTTGTCCGCACTCAAATAACCACAGCGAGAAGAACCTTGTGGGTCAATTGTAATAAAATAATCCTTTAGTTGCTTTGACAAGTATTCAATAAAGTCAATACAAATTGGAGTGCATTCATCCGCATCATCGATTATTAAATATTTTATTTCTTTGAAATAATCGGTATTTTTATAGACAAAATTGAACATCAAACATTGGCGTAAATAGTCAAAATCTCGAAGTTCCAGTGTTTTTTTGAGAAGTTTTTTTATTGCAATAGATGCTTCATCCGAAAATCCTTCTTTTAGAATTTTTGCTCGTTTATCAATTTCGCTTTGCGAAAGGTTATTCTGTACAATAAGAGAATATCTTCTAAAAATCTGTTGCAATAGTGACATTCTGGAGTTGTAACCCCTAAAAGGAACTTCTTTTAAGATATCTTTAAGCAAGAATTGAGAAACTTCTAATCCTGCAAGGTTAGGAAGTATAACAGGGTTGTCAAAAATGTTTCGGTCTTCTAAAAATGCCCAATTATCATTGATTGTGTTATAAACAAGAGAAAAGAATGAGTGAACTTGTAATTTTTCAACACAATCAATTGTCAGCTTTTCATAAGTTTTTTCGATAAAATTGTTTTTGAGAGTTGAATTTTGTACCAAAACAAGAATTTCAGAAGAAGAAATTCCACTGTTTAGTAAACTGGCATATTTTTCTACCAGAAAATCTGTTTTATTTGACTCTATGCTCCCCTCGATAATCAAAGCAATACTCCTTATGGAGTATTTTACCATAAAATAATATACCAAACTACGCAATTAAAATGATGTTTTATATTGTAAAATAAACTATCATCAGAGTATCGAAAAAGTGTGCTCGCTACAATAAATTAGGAGGAAGAAATCATGGCAACAAAAAAAGTTAACTTAACATTAGAAGAACAAATCGGATTTTCAGCAGGAGAAATTTATAACTATTTACACCAAAATGGAACAACTTCTTTTGCTAAAATGAAAAAAGAATTAGATTTAAAAGGAAACTTTGCAGATTTAGGTTTAGGCTGGTTAGCTAGAGAAAACAAAGTTGAAATTGCACAAAAAGGACCAGCTGTAAAAGTTAGCCTTAAGTAGTTTTTAACCACATTTACACATGGAATAATATAAAAGGTGTTACAAATTGTAATGCCTTTTTCTTTTTTAGGGGCAATTTTCAAATCCAAAAATACTTTATAAATACATAGGGGATAAAATAAGGGAATTATTATGAAAATTGTACCTAAATTACTTCAAGGTGCAAAGGCACTTCTTGAAGAAAAACCAATAGCGGAGGTCGTTACAAATCCATTAAAATCTAGCGGTCTAATTAATTTTCACCGTGTGGAACATTCTGCGACGGAATTAGCTAACGCTGGAATTCGGAAATATAGAGTTAAACCAGATATTACAATTCCTGTCAATGTTGAAACTCAGGCTTTAAATAGACCTGCATTTGAGGTTACTGCTGATGCAATTAGGTCTGGTGATATTGTTCACCAAGCAGAGATTGGAAACATTGCTCTTCGTTTGAGCGAAGGCTATGAAAAGGCTCTCCCGAGTGCTAAGGCTCAGTTAGACAAAGTCTTTTCTGGTTTTAAAATGGAGGTTCGTTCTAAAGGGGCAAACTCTGTATATTCAAAAGTTTGTAAATGGATGAAAAAATTAAACCAAAATGTTTCGACAGATAAGCAAGCTGGAGAATATATTCAAGATGCTATTGGGGGTAGAATTCAGCTTCCTAATTTGACGAAAAAAGATGTGGCTGATGCTATTGAAAACTTTTCATTTGAGGGAAAAGCCCTAACAAAATCTGAACAATCTATTATTAAAAAATTCTTTAATAATGAAGCTCTGACTCCAACAGAACAAGTTGTTGCGGATAAATATTCCCATGCAATTAAATGTGCATTAGCGGAAAAACAATCAGACCCAGTGGTAAATAAATTCCTCCTTTCTGGCATGAAAGATGCTTTGGATAGAAAAGTTACAACAATTGAAAAACTTGAAAAATCTGGCATGAGAAAAGATTTGATAGAGGAATTGAAAAATAATCCTAATATTGAACCTCTGCGACTTGGAGATGTAAACAATTACAAGGGTAAAAATGGCATTGCTTATTTTTCAGATAATCAAATTAGACAGTTTGAAAGATTACAACTTGCAACTGGTGAAAAATTCGATATAATCAGTTGTTCTGAAAATATTGACCTCGCAAAATATGGTTTAGAAAATCTTCCAAAATCAGCAAAGGATGCAATTAAATCTGGTGGTTATACTACGGGTCAAATTAATGTCATTTTCAAAAACGGCAAATATGGAGAAATCCAAGTTCGTGGAACTGGCGAATTTGCAGAAGCTGAACACGTAAAATACGATGCACTTCAAGAAAAATTAACATTAACTCCTGCAAGTAAAGAATATGTTTCTGCGTTGAAGGGTTTGAAACCATCTAGTGCTGAACGATATGACCAATATGGTTCGAATGTTTATGACTTTGATAGAAATGTAGAACTAGGTATTAAATCTAATGCTCCAGAACTTCCAAAAGGTTTCAAGTCAATATTGTCTAGGGATTCAATGCAAAAAATTCATGAAGCTGATGTAGTTGACCAAAAAGCAAAAATGGTTAATTTTGTACCTCATTTAGAACCTTTAAATATGGCATATGTAGGATAGACGGATAAGGATTAATATGATAAAATTTTTAAATATAAAACAGCATAAGGCAGAAGTTAAAAGGCTAAAATTTGTTATGAAATTTCAAGATCAATTAGATTCTTTAGTAAAGACGGTTAAAGATCGTGCAAGAAATGAAATTTTTGATAATTCTTATTATCGGGAAATAAATGTTCCTATACAAAATAAAGATAAAAGTGTTTATTGCCGCTCTTTAGTTTTGACAATTTCTCAAGATTCAAAAAATAAAGCTAAGATCGGAAGAGCGTCGTGTAGGGAAAGAGTGTAGATCTCGGTGGTCG
>ERZ1024349.53-NODE-53-length-16371-cov-18.149301_pt1 | contig 16371 bp, 11 predicted proteins | sample MGYA00520789_ERZ1024349 | MGnify/ENA primary metagenome ERZ1024349 (study PRJEB33242, sample SAMEA3444257) | Homo sapiens | biome: Host associated; feature: Gastrointestinal tract; material: Stool | place: Uganda | collected 2011-01-01 ...
TCAGTACACATTATAATTCCGATAGTTGGATTATCGTCTACTCCACGCTTTAATTTATCAAACATTCTGACATACATATCCATTTGTCCAATATCTGCGTGAGACAACTTTGTTGTCTTTAAATCAATAACGACAAAACACTTTAAAATATAGTTGTAAAACACTAAATCAGCATAAAAATGTTCATTTTCTGTACTTATTCTAAATTGTCTTGCAACAAATGAAAAACCTTTGCCTAGTTCAAGCAAGAATTTTTGCAGATTTGTAATTAAAGCTGATTCTAACGTGCTTTCTTTACCTTCAATATTTTCCGGTAAATCTAAAAATTCTAAAACATACGGATCTTTAACAAAATCTTTTGGATTAATAACCGCAGGTAAACAAATATTGTCATTATTTTCTTGTGTAGATAAAAGTCTTTGATAATATCCACTTTTAATGTTTCGCTCAAGTTGACGGTATGACCAATTTTGAGCTGAGGCTTCTGTTAAATAATAATTTCTTTCTTTTGGATTATCTATCCTTAAAATTCTTGTAATATTTGACCATGATAAATTCGCTAGACGCTGTCTGTCGAATTCAGGGTAAGTAATGTAAAATTGACGCATATTCTTTAAATTAGCTTCAGAAAAACCTTTTCCGAAAGTGTCTGTCAAATATTTTGATAAATTTTCAATGAGTTTTGTTCCATATTCTGCACGAGATTTTCCGGCTTGTTCTTCTTCAACAATACGTTGACCGATTTCCCAATAAGTTTCAACCATAATTGAATTAACAACGTGATAAGTTTTTGTTCTTGCAACGTTAAGTAATTCAGTTATATCTGTATAAATTTTTGAAACTTCATTTGTCATGAAAACCTCCGAGTTACTTAATTTTAACATAAAGGTAGTTGATATGAAATTTTAAGTTGTTTTTTAGTATCTTTAGTTTATGTCCGGTTTTGACGTGGGGATAGGTTATAGTGTTAGAGAGAGATTTTCTATGACAAACTTGTTGATAAGTTTTCGTAATTTTCTTTTGAGATTTTTGTATTCCAGCCCCCAATACGAAGTTCTTCGTGTTTTGTTAGACCTGTATAGACAAGGCTTGCATCTTCATATCGCTTGAATGCAAAGACTGCTGAGTTCATTAGTTGTTCGTTGAAAATTCCAATACTTACAAGCAATTCAAAATCTGGAATTGTTAGACCTGTAACTTTTTTGAATAATTCCGGCTCTAACTGTGTAATTACATCTTTCAAGGTTTGTTCTCTATCATCAGTAAGATACATGAACACCGGAATGCGAGTTGCAAATTTCAGCAATTTTTCTTGAATTTCTTTACGTTTAGACTTGATTTCTTTTTCTTGTTCCGTAAGTTCTTTCTTTTCTTCCTTGCTCAAAGCTTCTTTTTTCTCTTGTTTAGCTTTTTTCAGAGCTTCTGATTTATTTACAAGAGTTGTGAGCTCTTTGTTCAAGTTTCTAAATCCCTCAATTTTTTCTAGTGCTTCCATTGCATTGTCTGATTCTAATAGTTTAGCAAGGGTTAAATTATCAACATTTACAAGCATCGCACTTTCCCAACGTCTGGCAAGCATTGATGAAGCTGTTCCGGATATCACGAGGTCTAAAAGTTCATTGGCATCAATAATATCCATGTGCGAACCATCGTAACATAATACCGGTAAGAAACTTATAAATTCTGAAACTTTTTGTTCTGGAGTTTCTGTTGAATTTACATTTAATCTAGCTGAATAGTCTGCAATCTGTTTTAATGCTCTATCTGGTGCGAAGTCAAAAACATAACAAGTATCTTTAATAATTGCTTTTTCGTTTGGATTTAACCCATCTGGATTTTTGACCGTCCAAGGAGATTGAACTCTGAATGCTGATTGAAAATATGTTTCTGGACTTGCGGTATCTCTCAACATAAATATTCCGCCCCATTCTGGAACTGTTACGCCTGTTGTAAGTTTTCCACAAGATAGAGTTATAGTTTTTGTGTTGAAGCCGTTCTTGATTGCTTCCCTAACTGGTTTAAGAGCCTCAACTCCCATGCCGGCTTCATTTCCTGCACAAACTACTACATCATATTCTTTGTAAAAAGGATGATTTTTCAAAAGTTCTCCCATGGCTTTGCAACTTGCAACTGATGGTAAAAACCAAAATGTATGGTTTAATGCTCCTAACAATCTGTAGTCAGAATATGGCATTGGAGGTTTTTTGCCGATTTTTAATTCGTCAATAGTTGTCGGTTTGTATTGACCTCTGATTAAATTAAGCCAATTAACCACCTCATTTTCGTATTTGAATTTTGGAGTTCCGTTACTTTCACTTGCAGAGAAAAATTCATTCAAAGAAAACTCGTCAAATTCGCCAGCCATAGCAATTTGTTTAATTTCATCCGGCATTTTGTAAGTCATCATAACCATTTTAGGCAGTTCTAAGTATGGGTTTGTTCCGTCCTTTTCATCCCAATTCACTTTTTCTTTTTGTTCATCGGTATAAGTCCAGTTGAAGATTTGGTCTTCCATAAAGTCGCCATTATTTAAGGCTCTAAATGGAGTGCCTGATAAGTACAAATAAGCTCCTGTAGTTAATGGCATTTGTTCTTCATCGTAGTAATCCAAGCCATCACCGTTTTGTTTTGCTTGTTCTTTTTTATCTTCTGCATCATACAAATCTTTTGCAGAATCACGCCAAGCTCCAAAATGATATTCATCAAGAATTATGCAATCCCAGTTGATAAGGTGAATTTCTTCATTTCTCGGTTTAATTCCACCGGCATCAGTTTTTTGTAAAACGTCTTGGAAACTTGCAAACCAAACAAAAGGCTTGTTATGGTCAATTTCAGAATATTGTGTTCCTGTTCTTGAAATAAATTGCCAATCTTGAAAATCTACATGAGATTTCAAATCTTCTTCCCAAGAGTTTTGAACAGCAGGCTTGAAGGTTAGAACCAAAACTTTTGACCAATTCATTTCTTTTGCTAATTGGTATGAGGTAAAAGTTTTACCAAAACGCATTTTTGCATTCCATAAAAAGTGTGGAGTTTTGCCTTCTCGCTCATAACTGTATTTTCTAAAATACTCGCTTGTCATCTCTACCGCTTTAGCCTGTTCAGGTCTCATTTTGAAATTGGCAATACGCTTTGATACATCTGTTTTGTGATTTTTTACAGCAAAAATTGCTTGTTGAACTTCTTCTAAAGTACATTCAAACCATTCAGAATTAGGGAATCTGTAACAACCTAAATTTTCAAGGACTTTATGTACCTCGTGGTCAGTAAAATATGTTTTCTCGTTGTCGTTTCTTATGGCAATTTCATCTAACAATATTTCAAAAGGATTGTCTATCGGTTTGTTTGTCCCGAATTGTTCTGCAATACGGTCTTGAACAGATTTTGTTGTAAATCCGACTTTTATCAATCCTTTACCCTGTCGTCTATTCTTCCACTGAGTATCCTTGAACTGAGGTTCAGTATAAGCATATATGCGTGGTATTTTGTTGTTAGATAAAATTTCAGCCATAAATAATAAATTACTCCCGTTTATTTCAAATTAAACTTTTTTAAGAATTCTGAAACCTTTTGTCTTGTTTTCCAAGATACGAAATCATCGCCTGTTAAACGAACATTTAAAAATCTTTTTATTTCTCGTATTATTTTAAAAATAAAATCCATTTATTTCCTTTCTATTATCCCATTGGTCTAATCATTGATTCAATAAAATCAATTTCTTCTTGTGTAAGACTATATTTTTTGTACAACTTTTCATTAGTCCATTCTTCGTTGAAATCTTGAATTGGTACAAATGAGTAAACTACTTTAGTAGCGTGTTGAGTATTCTTTCTTAATGCAACCAAAAAGTGAAAAAAATCTGTTTGCATGTAATTTGCTAAATTCTGAGCCTGTTTTGTATCATTAAAAGCTCCGGCTATTAAGTATGTTTCAGTACAGCAAGATTTCTCACTTGCTACTATTGGTTTTATTCTGTCTGGGTTTGTTATATCTACATAACCAACTTCTCCTCTCGCATAAATTTTTACTCCATTTAGAATTTCTTGTGTTTGATAATCTTTGAAATCAGTAGCAAATCCAAAAGGTTTTCTGGAACTAATTTGTGTATCCATTGTTTTTTCATTCAATGCTTGAACTTTCTTTAATATTGAAATTGCTTCATTATACCTAATCAAAGTTTCACAGCCATTTTCAAGCAACGGTCTTTCAACTGTTGATATAATTTTATTATTTTTATGAGTATTAAATGAACAGAGTCCCACATTATCTCTATCCCATAGAAAATAACAAACCCCGCCTTTTACTTCTACTCCTGGGAAACACTCTCCAGCATCCAAAAAATCATGAATTACTCTTATTCTATTATCATGTAACATTTCATCTCTGAAAGTGTCTAATCCTTTACCCCCAGAGTACCACCTAGCAGGTATAATCATTGTTATATACCTAGGGTTCAATTTTTTAGCTTGTTTTACAAATAGGTGATATAAAGGCTTTGCACTTGCAGCATTTCCACCATCACTTAATTGATACGGCGGATTGCCTATTATTACATCAAATTTCATATCTTTTAACCTCTTGAACAACGCAGAGTTTCTTTGTTCGTCAGTATGAATAAAAGAGTAAGCGTGTGTTTCTAGCTCCTCTCCTCTGTCATACTCAGCTTTAGAAGCTCCGCACATCATACATTTATCTTTTAACCACAAGTGGTAAGTTTTTTTATACTCAATATTTCCCTCTGGATTCTCAAAATGAGCAACTGAAAACTCACAACTTGCATCTTTTGAACAATAAACAGAACGTCTTGAAAGTAGCGCAGTAAGTTCTGTTATTGCAAGTCCGAACAACTGATTTTTAAAAATATGTTCAACCCTTTTATTCAAATCAGGTATTCTATCAGCCAAACCATCAATCAATCTTTTAGCAATTTCACGCAAGAACACACCACTTTTACAACATGGGTCTAAAAATTTTGTGTTAGGACTTGTAAATAATTCCTGTGGCAAAGTGTCCAAAATTTCATTAACAAGTTTTGGAGGTGTAAAAACTTCATCTGAACTCAAATGAGAAATACAGTCCAAAATATCGGGTTTATGCAACTCTTCTAAAAAACTCATACCAGCCCTCCTAAATTTTTATAAAAAGTTAATGGATACTCGTTAATTGGCTGAGGAATGAATACATCTTCCCCTTTGTCATTTGTAAGCGAAGCAAATAATGGAGTATTCAAAATTTCAGCCTGCTGATTAAGTTGAGAAAAAGAAAATTCTTCTCTTTTAAACTGATATCCAACAAGTGTCCATTGAGTGAACACAATCTTGTCTATGCCATTCAAAGAGTCACCCTGCAATATATTTTTTGAAAGAATAAATTTCATAATATTTTGAAGTTGTTCATCGGGCTTAGTTTTAAGACTTTTTTTATAACAATTGCAAGCGATTTCAAACATCCTATTTCTTGCAATTTGAACATTATCTTCAAGTAGGTCAATTCCATAAATACTTGCAAGAGCAGACAACATTTGAACCTCAAAATCAGCTTTTTTAGTTCTGTATCTTGAAAACACTGTTTTCAATTTTCTTTCAAGAATTGCAACAAGAAAATTGCCATCACCACACGCTGGCTCCAAAAATCGACTATCTATTCTTTCGGATTCGTTTTTCACTAAGTCTAACATCGCTTCAACTTCTCGTCTTGCTGTCAAAACTTCACCATGTTCACGAACTCTACTCGCACTTTTTACTTGTAACTCTTGCAAATCAAATCTTTCTATTTTTAATATAAATAATCCAATTTGATTATATATGTTAATTAAAATAAATCAAATATGATTAATATCAATCTATATAATCACATTTGCTATTAAAAAATAATCATATAGTATTTATTATTTTAAAGAGGTATTATATGATTGATAAGTCTGCTATCGGAAAAATTATAAAGAAATTACGCAAAGAAAAAGGCTTTACACAAGAACAATTTGCTGAAAAAATCAACTTATCAACAAATTATTTAAGTAAAGTTGAACGTGGTATGAATACTCCAAATGTAGAAACTTTTCTTAAGATGGCAGAAATTCTTGATTTTACATTGGAAGATTTTGGGATAAATCAAACTCATAAAGAAACTATTGATAAAGAAAAAGAAGAACTTCTAAAACTTATACTATCAAGTTCTTTAAAAGATATTTATGTTTACACCAAATTTATAAAAACTATTAATGAAACTATTTTGAATAAATAATTTTATACACTTGAACTCAGCTAAAGCGATTTTTTAATTGTCTTTAATTGGATAAACTATATTCACGAAAACCTCCTTTGTAATACCAATAACGACATTACAACGAAAACACAGAAACATCAGAAAGAAACAATCTTCACGACACAAAAAGATACCTTTAAACTAATTATAGAGAATTTATTAACGTATTTTTTTTGAAAAAATTGAAAAAAGTACGCAAGAACTTATGCAAAATAAACTAATAATGTGTTTTGTAATCACTCTATAGTAAGAAAAATAACATTAATTGTTGAAAAATTCTATCTAATCAATATTTATAGTTTATAAAACGAAATTTAAATTGTTGTTAATATAAATTAATTATTCCAAATAAATTTATTAAATAATGTATAATAAAGTAGTAAATTTCTTACTGGAGATAAATTTTTGTCAAAGCCGATAAAAGCAAAAAAATTAAGTAATCCAATATCAACAGGAGGGGCAGGGGTACTATTTGAAAATGAAGTCCAAAGTTCCTTTACATTATTAATGTTATCAAAAGGGATTTTTAATCCAATCAGCAATGATGCCATTATTAAAAAAATCGACTTACAAGCAAAAAGAAAGGGCTATGAGCTTGATGACCTGGTTGTTCATGCTAAAAGTATGTTGAATAATGCACCATATAAAATGATTACACAAATTAAACGTCATATATCAATTAAAAAAAGTGACGATGATTTTAAAGAAGTTATAAAAGCAGCCTGGGATGATTTTAATAATTCTGAACTATTTAACGTAAATCGAGACCTTCTTGCATTAATTACTTCTGCTTTAAGTACAAATGACTGCGATGCGATTTATTTTATATTAGATCAAGCACAAGCAGCAAATAATTTTCAGGACTTTTATGACAGAATTAACAGAACAAACTTTTCATCAAAAAATAAAATAAAAAAATTTGAAATTATTGAAGATATGCTCAGAGAAGCTAACGGTGATAACATAGTTTCTCAAGAAAAAGTCTGGGAATTTTTTAAATGTTTTCGAGTGTTTATTTATGATTTACATATTAGGGGAATTTGTTCTTCTCTTTTACATACAATATTAGAAATACATTCTCCAAATAATTCTCATGTTGTTTGGTGCTTAATAAAAGATTTTGTCTCAAATGTTAATAGTAAAGCTGGTAGTATTGAATTATCAAATATTCCAGATGAAATAAAATCATACTTTAATAGTAAAAACAATAATATGTATGCAATTAAATCAAACAATACTGAGCCAACTTCAATAATCACAAAGAATAAGCATATTCGCGATATATCATTGTTATTTTTGTTAGGTAGTTTTAATGAAAATAATGAAAATGACGTTGAGATTGTTAAAACTTTCATTCGTATGGAATATAATGAATGGATATCAAATTTAAGAAATATAATACAAGAAGATAATGGTCCAATATTTTTAAACAATGGAGTCTGGGATATTAAAGATAAACAAGATATATTTGAAGAATTAAAGACTTGTATTTATGACGAAGATATTAATGCACTAAAAAAACTTGCTATTAGTGTCCTAAACGAAGTCGATCCACAATATGAATTAGATAAAGAACAGCGATTTTGTGCTGCGATATTTGATAAAAAGTGTAAATATTCTCACGCTTTGCGTTCAGGACTTGCAGAGGCATTGGCGATTATTGGTTCATATGAAAATAAAATAAAAAATTGTTCTAAAGACAAAATTATTAATACTATAATAAGCATATTGAGAACAATATTTGAAAATTCTTCTTGGCAATTATGGGCAACTCTATCAGATTATTTACCATTATTAGCCGAAGCCTCCCCCAAAGAGTTTATTTCAATTTTGAACAATGAAAATGAAAGTGTATTTAAAGAATTATATGCTCAAGAAGGAGATGGATTAACTGGAAGAAACTATATTTTGGGAATACTAAGAGCTCTTGAGACTATAGCATGGGATAAAAAATATTTGAGTGAAATAACTATATTTTTAGGATATTTATCAAGTATAGATCCAGGTGGCAATCATGGGAATAGACCTATTAACTCTATAAAAGAAATATTTATACCTTGGCATGTACAAACATTAGCAACCATTGAAGATCAAAAAAATGCTATAAAATGCTTAAATAATGAATATCCTAAAACAGCGTGGGATGTACTAATAAGCATTCTCCCTGATGAACATCAGTATGCAACTGGCACTGCTAAACCTAAATATAGAAATTTAATAGACAAAGACTGGAAATATAAAATAACTAATAAAGAATATACTGATATATGCTTTTATTATGCTAATTTTTTGATTGAACAAGCAAGATATAATATTGATAAGCTACTAAAAATAATTGATATTATTCCTAAAATGCCAGACAATTTATTCAATAAAATCATTAAATACTTATCCGAACAAGAAGTTATTAATTCTTCTGATGATAAAAAATATCAGCTATGGAATGAATTGAAGACTTTAGTTAATCATCATATAAAATATTCCCAAACAAAATGGGCAATGAAAAATCAACGAATAAATAAAATAAAAAAAATAATAAAAATTTTGAAACCCAATCACATATATCAATGTATAAGATTATTTTCAAATGCAGCTCTCTTGGATTACGAATTAAGAAAAACAAATAAAAACGAAGAACTTGATTATACAAAAGAATTAAGAAAATTTCAGCATAAAAAAGTCAGAAATCTTTTGAAACTCGAAAAATCTATTAATTTGATTTTATTATTAGAAAAAATAGAAAATCCTTATGACTTTGGTCTTGCTGTCGGAAAAATAACTAATATTAATTTGGATAAGGATTTTTTACCTAAATTATTAACAACGAACAAACGGAATGAATTACAGTTTATAGCAGGTTATATTGGTGCAAAATTTCATTATAAAAAGTTGAAATATGTTAACAATAATTTTGATTGGGTAGAAAGTATAGATAAAAATAATTGGTCTCTAATTGAAATTTCTAAATTATATCAGTATTTATCTATTAACCCAAAAACATTAGAAATGGTAGAACAACTTGATAAGGAAATAAAAGATAATTATTGGCAATATGTAAATATAAATCCATACAGAGTAAAAGATATAATAGACGAAATAATCAACAAAATGATTATTTACAAACGAAAAAATACTGCAATAGAATGTTTATATTTTAAATACCACTTCTTTAAAAAAGAGGATGAAGTTGACACAAATAAAATTATAGAAGTTCTTAATATGTCTGAAAGCAAAATAGAACCTGCAACCAGATTAGACTCATTCCAAACAGTTTCTTTAATTGAAATATTACAAAAAGATAAATCCGTAGATAGAACCGAGTTGGCAAACATTGAGTGGATATATTTAAATTGGCTAAATGATTATGATGGTCATCATCCTATTGCCTTAAATATGGAATTAGCTTCCAATCCTGCAATTTTTTGTGAAATCATTCAGTTAATTTATAAGTCAGAAAATGATGAGAAAAAAGATGTAATTTTTGATAAAGATAAACAAAAAATTGCCGAGCATGCATGGAGACTTCTAAAAAAATGGAAGACTCCTCCAGGGTATTTAGCAGATGGGACTTACAGCTATAACAAATTTAAAGAATGGTTTGATTATGTTACTTGTGAACTAAAAAAAACTGGGCACGTGAAAGTTGCATTATATAATATTGGTGAAATTTTATATAATGTCCCAACAGATTCTGATGGCTTTTGGATAAATAAAGATATTGCAGCATTATTAAATAAAAAAGAAAATGAGGATATGCGACGAGGATTTTATATTAAAACTAGAAATTCTCGTGGCGTTCATTGGGTTGATCCGGAAGCAAAACCCGAAAAAGAATTAGAAGCAAAATATAATAACTTAGCAAAAGAAACAGAAACGAAGGGATTGGCTCGATTAGCAACGTTATTGAGAGACTTAGCTGATTCTTATGCAAAAGATGCAGAAAGAATTATTGAAGAGCAGAAACAGCTTAGAAATGAATTGTGATTGATTTATTTTTCGTGGTCTATAAAAAATGCATTCAATAATTAGTATCATTGTATAGATGCATAACAACTGTTACAAGATAGTAAAATTATTCTATTCTCGGCTGATTCGTGACAAAATAATCAATAACAATTGATGTATTATAAATAGTCTTTAGCTATTTGTGCGAATTCTGTAACCAAATCCTTTAAACTTATATTTATGTATAAAAGATAATTTTTATAAATATATAAAGAGAAACTAAAAATGAAAATTAAAAATCTTAATCTCATAGTTAATTACATCTTGTTCTGTATGTTAAATTACAGAAAAATTCAAAACTTAAACTGCAAATATGTCTAGAAGATTGCTCCTCTTTTTAATAAATCTGCTTTTGGCATTTGATATGTTCTTCCTGCAACTCCATCTCTAAAAATTGTTGCAATTATTTTGCCTGCCTTTTCTGGGTTATCAGAAAAAGTTACGCTCATTCCTTTTGGACCTGGGTGTATTATTTCTGACTTAAGTGGTATATTTTTAAGTAGTTTTACAATAGCATTTCCGTTTCTATTTGTAATTGACCATAATTGGTTTGATGACAAAACTCCTAATAATTTGTGCATTTTATTACTCCTAATTTTTCCTATTTTCCCCTGTATATATAAAGTTGTATTTTTACAAAATAATTGCGTTTTTCTGTTTCTTTATCTGAAATTATTTAATATATGTTTACAAAATAAAATAAGTTTATTTATGAAAAGAAGGTTTAATAGGCTCTGTTATTAAGATAAAACGAAATCTTGACTTTTATAAATTTATAGGGATTAATGTTTTATACAGTGAACAGTTTTTATAGGAGAAAAGAAAATGATAAAATGGAAGTATTCTGCAAGCATTGTGATATGTTTTGTTGCTATCATTACTTGCGGTTGTACGTATAAAACTATGCCTATTGTTGGGATGCCTAACCCTTGGTCTGAATGTCAAGAGAATTACTCTTGTGCTGAGAAAATTGCAGGCTTTAATATGCCTCTTAAGCTTTCTAATTATTCAGTACGAGCAATGAAAGATATGATTGAAGTTACTTATCCTTTGGATGAATTTAGAAATGTTGTTGTGCGAAAGTCTATTGATGAATCAAAAGGTGTTGATAATAGCGGTGATTATAATGAATATGATGAGTCAATTCTCACCCTTTCTAACGGTGTTGAGATAAATCTTCGTAAAAAAGATGGGAAAATAATTGTAATGTATTTCGCCGCCGAAAGTGGTTGCTATTCCGCTCGTTGTGAAAAAGGAATGACTGAAAAAGAAGTTGAAGATATTTATAATGTAATTGCTGAGGTTGAAGCCTCAAAACTTCCTCCAGAGGCTTTTAAAGATTAAATAGATTTTTATACTAAGAGGCGGAATGTTTATTTAAACATTCCGCCTTCTTTAATTTAATTATTTAAATCTTACACATGTAAGATTATTTCATTTTCTTCATTAGTTTTCTTTACGTCAATTACTCTTTGGTTTGAACTTCCAACCCAGTGGATGTCGTTGTTTTTTAGTTCTTCTATAAATTCCCCTTCTGCAATAACGTCAATATCGTTAATTCCTTCAAGGTCTTTAATTTGTTCCCAAGTGTAACCTGTGTAAAGCCAGATTGTTTTTTGTGGAAGTTTATTTCTAATCTTTTTTATTAACCTAAAAACTTCACTTCTATTATTTGGGAATAACGGATCTCCTCCGCTGAATGTAATTCCGTCGATGTGTGGTTTATCAAGAGCTTCAAAAAGTTCTTCTTCCGCTTTTTCATCAAATGGCAAACCACCTTTTTCGTCCCATGTTATTGGGTTTTGGCAATTCTTGCAATGATGGTTACATCCTGAAACCCAAAGAACTACTCGCAATCCATCGCCATTTAGCATATCGTCTTTTGTTATATTATGGTAATTCATCTTACATACTTACCCTATCTTTAATCTCTTCCATTTTTGCGGCATTCAAACGAGTGTCACCTTTTACTCTTGAATATGACAAGTAACCATTCATTCTTTCAATTTTGGTTACGTTTTTGCTTCCGCATTTTGGACAAACTTCCATATTCAACTCTTGGTGTCCACAATCATCACAATATGCTAATGACAAGTTTACACCTTCATAGAAACCTTTATCCATTGCACGTTCAATCAATGTTTCTACTGCTTTAGTGTTGTATGAAATTGGGTATTTTACGTATTGAATTTTTCCACCGTTTAACAATTCCCAGAATCTACCTTCCAAATCTTGTTTTTCGATAGGTCCAATGTCTTCTGTTACGTGGCAGTGGAAGCTGTTTGATACATAGCCTCTGTCTGAAACTTTATCAATTACACCATATTTTTTACGGAATTGTTGTACTTGCAAACCGCAAAGGTTTTCTGCTGGTGTACCGTAAATTGCATAAAGGTTTCCATCAGCTTCTTTGTATTCGTCAACTTTTTTGTTGATATAGTGCATAACTTCTAATGCAAATTCGCCATCTTCTGCTAGTGATTTTCCATTATGAAGCTCTTGCAATTCATTTAATGCTGTAATACCAAATGAAGCAGTTGATGATTTCAAGATAGGTTTAATTTTATCGTGAAGTCCTAAATGACCTCCGTAAAAACCGCCTTCGCAGAATCCTAATGGGTTGATAGAAGCTCTCATTTCTCCAAGATAATCATAAGTTCTCTTGTGTAAGTTTCTAATCATTTCCATATAGTAATCAAGTACTTCATAGAAATCTTTTCCTTCATGTTTAGCTTTTGCATAAATCATTGGAAGGTGAAGACTGATTGCACCAATATTAAATCTACCTACAAAAATTGGTTTATCATCTTTGTCAGCAGGTTTCTTCCCTCCTCTTTCGTACCAAGGAGATAAGAATGCTCTGCAACCCATTGGAGAAATTACTCGTTTGTATTTTTTGTACATGCTTGCGATGTAACCTTCTCCTGTTAATGATAACCAATCTGGGTACATTGTTTTTCTTGAACAATCAACACCTGCGTTGAATAAGTCTTCTAATTCTCCACCCTTTCCGTGTAAGTCTTTATCGTATAAGAATACGATTTTAGGGAACAATACTGGACGTTTGCAATCTTTTTTACCTTGTCCGCCTTTTCTAACGTCAAGCATAATTAGAGATGCAAGTTTTTCAAATCTGCTAGTACCTAGACCCATTGTCATAGTGATAAATGGATAATCTCCACGGCTTGATGCTACTGTGTTGAATTTGTATTCCCAACCTTGGAAACCATCGTGGAAATCTTTTTCAACATCTTTAAGTGCTTCTTGTTCAGCTCTTTCTTGTGCTACACCCATATCTATGTATTTTGCAACTTTTTTGTCAAAAGTTTTTTGAGCATATGGTGCAAGAATTTTATCAACTTCTGGAACAGTGAAACCACCATATTGTTGACTTGCTGCAGCCATTACGATATCACCGATAACATCAAAAGCAACTTCAAGGGTTTTTGGTTCATTGTACCAAATATTACCCATTTCAAATCCGCCTTTTAAAACATTCGCAACATCAAATAAGCAGCAGTTCATAGTATCTCTTCTTGCAGACATATCGTGGATGTAGATATATCCATCACGGATGGCCTGTAATTCTGGAACAGTTAGGAAGAACTTTTTGTATAATTCTTTGTTTAACTGATTGAAAATTAAGGATCTTTTTGTAGAAACTAACGCAGAATCAGAGTTAGAGTTTTCTTTATCTCCAATGTACATGATTTTTTGGCTTTCTTGATAAACTTTATCAAGCATGTTTACAAAATCAATTTTATAATCTCGGTAGTTTCTGTAACTTTTTGCAACTTTTGGGTTCAAGTTTTCAAGAGCATTTTCAACGATGCAGTGCATTTTGAAAATTTCAATTTCTTGTTGTTTAGTTTCCAATACGCTTGAATTTACAAATTTGCAAATTTCATCAATTTCTTTATCTGAAAATTCAACAATCATTCTAGCTGCTGATTTTTTTACAGCAGATATAACTTTTTGAATATTATAATCTTCTTTTGTTCCATCTTTTTTGATGATTTTAATGCTGTTCAAGCTTGGTCGAGAGGTAATACCTACGACTTTATTCATTGGGTTGATAGATTCCATAGATTTTGGCTTAGAAATCATTACCCCGTCAAATTTCTTTTCCGAATTACTTGTTGAACTAAGATTAACTACTTTTCCACTACTAAGATTCTGCATAACTATCTCCTTTTTGATAAAAGGCAGAAATAGGATTATATATGTAATATAATAACTATTTACTTCTCCCAAATTCCTGTCTAGAGGCTTTATTCCCCCAATTAAGTATTCCGACTATAACGGTTGTGAATCAGTGGACGATTTTCACATCTCTTTCCTTATATTGTCATGTCTATTCTACTATAAATTTTTAAGTCATGGAAGAACTTTTAATAAAAGTTAAACCTTTTGATGGATATATTTCTTAACAATTGTTATAATTCTTTTGTAGCAAGGAATACAGGGTTTTCAAAAGATAGTGCTACATTTGTCGCATTCATGCGGTATTCGGCGAATTTTTTAGGTACAAAATTAATCCCAAATTTCTCTGGATTTATTGTCCAAGGTGCGGCAGGTTCATAGGTAATTGGGATGAGATAATACTTTTCAACACATTTGTATTTTCTTTGCAAAAGTTTACCATAGCGGTCAGAGTCCTTGTTGTCTTGGTCTGTGGTGATTGGTAGTGTCGAAAAGTATAGTTCTGAGTGGATTTCAAGTTTATCCATATATTCTAAAATTTCTTCCAACTCCGAATTGGAGTAGTAAAAAGTTTTATGTTTTTTGCGTAATTTTTCGTCGTAAAATTCAGGGCTGATGGAGATTACAGAATTTTTAGAAAAAGCTTTAGAATATGCTTCAAGAAAATTTTTATCAGGTAAACCATTTAAGGTAAACATTGTTGTCAAATTTCCTTCAAATTCTTTTTCAATTTTTTCTAAAAGAGTCATGAGGCATGCTCGATTTTTAGGATGAGGGTCAAAAGCAAATCTAAAATTTTCAATTTTGCATTCAGATTTTAGCATTTTAATTTCTTTGATAATTTCGTCAGGGTTTCTGTAAGATATAAAATTTCTTCCTGTTACTTTTTGAGTTGCATAATGTCCTCCTCCGCACCAGGTGCAATTTCCAGTACAACCTCGCCCCAAGCAAATTCCTTGACTAGACATTGGTTGGTTGTTGAGTTGGTTTTTCTTGTTGTATTCAAGATGAAAAGGAATTTTTGCGTAACTGTTGAAGTTTTTCATCTTCTTTATATCAAAAAAGGTGAAAGAGTTTAAATCTTCATTCGTTGCGACGAATGTATTGGAATTGTGAACAATTTCTCTATTTTTTCTCCAGAATAAGTTGGGAACAGTTGATAAATTTTCGTCGTTATTTGCAATTTTTTTAGCAAGTTCTCTGATTGGAATTTCACCTTCGCCTTTAATAATTGAATCTATAAAAGGATAATTTTCCATTATCTCTTGGGCAAAATATGATGCTGTAAAGCCTCCAAGTGTAATAAATGTTTGAGGACATTTTTCTTTGACAATTTTAGCCATTTCAATTACATCATAGGATTGTGGGTGCCAATGAAGAGAGAATGCAACAAATTTTATTTTCTGTTCATTTATGTACTCACTTAGCAGAAATTTTGGATTTAAGTATTTTTCAATCCCAAGGTGGATGATTTCGTTTTCAATCCCTTCTTTTTCAATTTCTTCAGCAAGGGAATATAAACCCATGGCACAGAAATTTATATTGGACGAAAATTCTCCTGTGTCTTTATTGTGGCAAAGTTGTGGAGTGTGTACTAATAAAGATTTCATAGCCAGATTATAACATGCGGGCATTTGGGTACAATCCTCAAGATGAGTGAGCCTTAAAGCGAATCGGTTTTGGATATTTCAATTTTTTCAAAACTTTTATCTAGTGCATCCTCAGCGGAATTCCCTTTTTTAAGTAATTTATCAATGGTTAAGTTTGATACATATATTTCATCAGTGTTTGTTTTATAGGCAACGTTCGTAGGTGTTTTACCATTTTTTAATTCTGATATAGGGATTCCAAAATTGTTTAGTAAATCTACGAATTTATTATAAATATCAAGACTTTTCT
>ERZ1024349.54-NODE-54-length-16253-cov-12.033893_pt1 | contig 16253 bp, 10 predicted proteins | sample MGYA00520789_ERZ1024349 | MGnify/ENA primary metagenome ERZ1024349 (study PRJEB33242, sample SAMEA3444257) | Homo sapiens | biome: Host associated; feature: Gastrointestinal tract; material: Stool | place: Uganda | collected 2011-01-01 ...
GACCACCGAGATCTACACTCTTTCCCTACACGACGCTCTTCCGATCTCTTTTTCATGGAATTGTATAAGGCCTTAAATGGATTTTTTTCAGCATAAACTATTTCTGGTATCCATAAAATTCCAAAGAATGAAAAAATCATTGTGCCTATGGCAAAAATTAAATACCAAAAATTTATAGCTAAAATTTCTTGTCTTGGAAGAGAGTTGATTTCGTTCATTAGTTCTTGGCTAGATAATGCTAGTTTCTCTGTTGTAAGTAAACTTAAATCAATTGTCCCGATATATTTACTTATTAGAAGTGTATCAGCTAAAATTAATATAGAGAATGCGACGAGAGTAATTGATATAACTCCTAGCATTGGAAGAAATAATCTTCCTATCCCTCTAGGTAGAGATAATATTAAATCTCCAAATGCTTTTGCTCTATCTTTTTCAAAGATATATACTTTGTTTGACATACGGATAGTTTTTTTTGCCATATAAACCCAAGCAGATAAGCAACCGCTAATCATAATAAGCATTGTTGCAATTGCGAGAATAAGCTTCGGTATGTTGTCGATTGAGTCCCTAGCATATGAATAATACCAACTCAACGCAGACAGAAACAATATCAGCGGAGTTGCTAATATTATACAATCATTTGTTTTCTTAAAGTTGTTCCAAAACAGTTTTAGCATAAAACTCCTTTAAACAATTTTTAATTTTTAACAACTTCTCGAGCTGGGGCTTCTTTTTTAGCTTTTTCTTTTCTTCTTTTTTTTCTTCTCATTAAGTCAACAAAAGCTTCAATTCTTGTAATGTAACCAGCTCTACCTGTTTGTTCATCTAAGATTAGTGGTAAAATAGGAATTTCGCAATCTTCTCTCATAGAAGGGAAGATATTTTGTGACATGATTTCAGGCATACAAGTAAATGGGCTTAAGTGGATAATACCATCAATTCCTCTTTCATTTGCATATGCAACATCTGAAACGCACTCTAAAGCATCACCACCGATATCTCTCATAAGATATGGCTTTGCTAATCTATCTGCACGTTGTAAGTGTGTTTCTCCTTTTCTAAAGATTTTAGGAATGATTGCATCTTTTAAGAAGCTACTTACCGTTAAACTTCTTCGAACTTCAACGCCCATTCTTCCTAGTTCTTTTTCAATTCCTTGGTTTGAAAATTCGTCGTTAACTACATAGATTTCACCTGTAATATCAACATTTAGAACTTCTCTATTTTTATCAATTTCAACCTTACTCATTTCTTCATCAATAAGTTTTTGTGCTTTTTTTAGACCAAGAAGAGTATCGTTTTCATCAATTATTTTTAAAGCCTTATTGTAGTGTTTTTCAGCATCTCCATGGTGGATTTCTCTAGCTCTATAATAAGAAAGCTTAGACTCAAGTTTATCCATCATAAACACTTTTATTATTGCTATTACAATAGCTCTAATAAATAGAGGCGGATTATTTTTCCCACTAGCTTCTTTTAGAAAGTTATACATTCCTTGAACTCCATCATACAATTGTAGTTCAAGATATTTTGCTTCATAACCTAGATCCTTAAGAGCATTTTCAATACATTTGCCGTATTCTCCGAGTCTGCAACAACCTGGAGAGGTAATCATTGCAACGTAATCTGTACCACCTTCAATTGCTTCGATAAAGTTGCCTAAAATCAACTTATAAGGAAGACATATGGCTTCTGGAGAATGCTTTGTTCCTAAAGACAGTGATTTTTTGCTTGTATATGGCTCTACGTATGGTTCGCAACCAATAATTCTTAATGCTGCCGACCAAGCATAGCTAATAGTTCCCATATGTGGGAATGATACTTTTTTCTTTTTTTGTTCTTTTTTATTCGTCATTTTAAGTTATTCCTTGATAAATTTTAAGTCTGGGTGTCTAGCTGCTGTAACCTCATCAATCTTTTTAACAGGTGTTGTATGAGGTGCAGATAATATTTCTTCTGGATTATCCTTTGCCATTTTTGCAATTTCAATCATTGTATCAACAAATTCATCCAATTTTTCTTTTTGTTCTGATTCTGTTGGCTCTATCATAATTGCTTCGTGAACAATAAGAGGAAAATAAACCGTTGGAGGGTGCGTATTCCCATCCATAAGAGCCTTTGCAATATGAAGAGTTGAAACACCAGATTCTTGTTTTTGTTTTTCTCCAGAGAGAACGAACTCGTGCATACAAGGTTCATCATAAGGCAAATCATAGTATTTTTTTAATTTTTCTTTTAGGTAATTTGCATTCAATACTGCATTCTCAGATGCGTGTTTCAAATTTTGACCAAGCATTAAAATATAAGCATAGGCTCTTACAAATACTGAAAAGTTTCCATAAAAATCTTTAATACTTCCAATTGAGTTTTTAACATTGTAATTTCTAAAATACTTATTTCCATCAAATTCAATTGTTGGAGTAGGTAAAAAGTCTTTTAATTTTTCAACAACAGCCACTGGACCAGCCCCAGGACCTCCTCCTCCATGAGGGGTTGAAAATGTTTTGTGAAGATTTAAGTGAACAACATCAAATCCCATTAATTTAGGATTTGTGTAGCCCATAATCGCATTAAAGTTTGCTCCGTCATAATAAAGAAGTGAACCATTATCATGCATTAATTTAGAAATTTCTTCAACTCTTTCTTCAAATATGCCTAAAGTGTTTGGGTTTGTCATCATAATAGCTGCAACATCTTCGTTTAGAACAGCTTTTAACGAATCAATATCAACTTGACCTTTTCCATTAGATTTAATTTCAACGATGTCAAAGCCTGCCATTTTGGCACTTGCTGGGTTTGTTCCATGGGCTGAATCTGGGATAATAACCTTTGTTCTTTTTTCACCAATAGAATCAAAATATTTTTTGATTATCATCATGCCTGTCATTTCACCATGAGCACCTGCGGAAGGTTTTAAAGTTATAGCATCCATTCCTGTAATTTTTAGAAGAGCTGTTTGCAAGTCATACATTAACTTTAAAGCACCTTGAACATTTTTATCTGATGTATTAGGGTGGATATTAAAACCTTCTAATGTAGATAAAAATTCATTTACTTTCGGATTGTATTTCATTGTACAAGATCCGAGTGGATAAAAACCCTTTTCAATACAAAAATTCAAGTCAGATAATTCTTTATAATGACGCATTACCTCTAATTCAGACATCTGAGGTAGTTCGGTATCAGATGTTCTTAGTAAATCCTTATCAAGAAAATTTAAGTTTTCTTTTTCGTCTGTTAAGTTTATTCCATCAATACCGTTACTTTTTTCAAAAATAGTTTTCATTTATTAAATAATCCCCTGTTTAGCCAAGTCTTTTTTTATTCTATCTAATCCCGTTTGTATGATTCTCGATATTCTCGATTGGGATATGTTGAATTCTTCTGCTATTTCCCTAAGTTTTTTTTCTTTGAAAAATTTATATTCAATGAGTTCTTTTTCTCTTGGCGGAAGTTTTTTCATTGCCTCAAGAATTCCATCTTTTAGTTCTGTGAACTCAATCGTTTCTTCTGGAGTTTTGTCATTTGACTTGATTTGGGTTGGAACTTCAGCATCTTGAAGTTCATCGATTGATAAAATATTTTTATAAACATCTGCTCTGAATTCAATATCTGATGCTTCATCTTCAGCAGAAGTTGTTTTGTTTTTAAGTGAATACCACTTATATCTTCTTCTTACTTCGTTTCGAATAGCCCATTTGATAGCCGTAGAAAGGTAAGTATTGTTAAATTTTGAAGGATCTTTACCTTTAAAAAGAATATAGAGTGCATGAGTTCCGATATTTATCAATTCTGGTAACTCAACTAAGTGTGAGTTTGAAAACTTTTGGTACTCCACTTTTGCAATAATTTCGATAAGTTCCTTATATTCTTTAAGTTTTAGATTTTCTTCAACTGTCATTACTATAACTAATCCTAAAATAATCGTAATATGCTTACAATTCTATCATATCAGAAAAAATTATATATGACTAGCTAATGTAATTTTCCTTAACATATTTTATTCTCTGTTAGAAACGGAGGGTATATGAACGTATTGTTTTGCACGGATGGTTCAAAAATTAGTTATAATTCAATTATAAACTTTTCATCTTGGGTGAAAGATTTTAGTTTAGATATTTTAAGTGTTGTTGATTGGAGCTGTTTGCCAGATAGTATTTCTATTGAGAATTCTGAATTTGCTTCTCAATGTTCAACATCTGCAAATGTGATTCTAGACTATGCGGAAACTTATTTAAAAGAGATGGGGTTAAATGTTGCACAAAAAATAAAAATTTGTGGCGAAGCTGTTGATACAATTCTTGATTTAGTGGACTCTGGCAAATATGATTTTGTTGTTCTTGGTTCTCACGGGAAGAAGGGAATTCAAAAATGGCTGGGTTCAGTATCGCAAGAGGTGGCATCTTCTGCTAATATATCTTCATATATTTCAAAAAATATTAACAATCGTAAAAAAGTTCTTTTTGCAGTTGATAATTCTGAACTTAGTGCCAAAGTCGTATTGAATAGTTTGGATTTTCTCAATCTTGAAGATAAAGAGATTTATTTGGCTACTGTTTATGAAATTCCAGATTATTTGTTTTTAGAGGGTAATGTCGATTCCACTTGGATTTTGGAAATAGAGAAAAAGCAAGAACAAGCTTCCCGATTACTCCTTAATAGTTTTGAAAAATCTTTTATTGAAAAAGGTTTTGAGGTAAAGGATAAGCTTATTTTTAGGGGTGTTCCTTCACAAGAAATCATAAATTTTTCTAATAAAAAAGATATAGATTTAGTTGTAACTGGTATAAGGACAAGGAAACATTTGTCAAAATTTCTTTTAGGATCTGTAAGTAAGAGAATTTTAGAAAATGTAAAATCAGATGTCTTGATAGTTCATCCTTAATAAGTCACTGTGATTATTCCATTTTTAAGTGTTCCGTATCCGCCATAAGGAATTGTCGCTTTTGTTGACGAGTGAGAAATTGGAAAACCTCCAAAGGTTGGAATCTGCAACTCCTCTCCAATTTCTTCAAATAATCCCTCTAGCCATTCTTGATTATCTACATCCAGAAAATCTCCCAAAACTAAAGCTTGAATGTTATTTCTAAATTCTGGGATATTCAAAAGTTGGCGAAAATATTTATCAATTTTATAAACTGGTTCATTTAAATCCTCTGTAAAAAAGATAAATTTATCGTTTGGTATAAAATCTTGTCCGCATAGGGAAACAATTGTTGCCAAATTTCCTCCCCATAAAATTCCAGAGGCCTCTCCTTCTTTGTATGTTTTTAATTCTTGTGGTTTTATTTGTATATCGTTTTGTGTCAAAGTTTCCCAGAATGAATTTTCAGTGAACTTATCTAATTTATCTTTTGTTGAAAAATCACTCTGTACCATTGGTCCAGAAAAAGTTATTAAACCTGTTTTTTTTAATATCATTGCAGAGAGAGCTGTAATATCGGAATATCCACAAAAAATCTTCGGATTATTTTGAATTATTGAATAATCTATTTTGTCAATTAGTCTAATTGCTCCATAGCCACCTCTTGCACAAATTATTGCATTTACTTCTTCATCTGCAAATGCATTGTGTAAATCTTCCAATCGTTCAATATCTGAACCTGCCATATATTTGTCAGTTTTTTCAATGTTTTTACCGAGTTTTACGTTGAATCCTTTCTCGTGAAAGTACTTTACTCCTTCTTTAATTTTTTCAATATTAACATTTCCTGAAGTTGCGATAATTGCGATTGTATCACCTTTTTTTAATTTTTTAGGTTTAATTAAATTCATATATTGTCCTTTTTAGAAGATTATTTGCTATAATAACCTTATCATGAATAAAAATTACATTCCTTTATATCGAAAATACAGACCACAGGCGATTGAACAAATTGTGGGACAAGAACATATTAAAAAAGCTTTAACTAATGCAATTCAAATGGATAGAATTTCGCATGCATATTTGTTTACTGGTCCAAGAGGTACTGGTAAAACTTCTACGGCTAGAATCTTTGCAAAATCATTGAATTGTGTAAATGGACCAACGATTACACCTTGTAATGAATGTGAAAACTGTAAAAATATTACGAATTCAATTCCGATTGATGTTATAGAAATTGATGCTGCAAGTAATCGTTCTGTAAATGATGCGGATGAAATTATTCAAAAAGTCGCATTAGCACCTGTGAATAGTCGTTATAAGATTTATATAATCGATGAAGTTCATATGTTGACTAATCAAGCGTTCAATGCATTATTAAAAACTCTAGAAGAACCTCCTAAAAATGTAATATTTATTCTTGCAACGACAGAAGTGCATAAAGTTTTAGATACAATAAAAAGTCGTTGCCAACGTTTTGATTTTAAGAGAATTACAACAGAAGATATTTCAAAACATTTACGTTATATTTCAGATAAGGAAGGGATAAATATTACAGATGATGCTCTTTCTTATATTGCACAAAATTCAGCAGGTGGAATGCGTGATAGTATTGCCCTTCTTGATCAGTTGAGTGTTTTAAATTCTTCCGAAACTGCAATTGATGTTGATGATATAAATAGGCTTCTTGGTAGATTGTCTTTTGATTCTTTGACTACTTTGTTTGGAATGATTTCAACATCAAATCAAAATGGAGCTTTGGATATTCTAAATTCAATTTACAATCAAGGGAATGAACCTTCTCAAATTTTATCAAATTTCTTGGAATATCTCAGAAATGCCTTAATTTTAAAATCTATTGGAAAAAATTCTGTTCAAGGTGTAGTTCAATTAAATGAAGAACAAGTTAAGAAACTTACATCTCAAATTGAAAACCTAGAAACTTATCAAGTATTATCTTTAATTGATAAATGTGCGATGTATATTAAAGAGTTGAAGCAAACTCCAAATCCTAAATTGTGGTTAGATGTTGCGATTTTGGATATGGCGAATTTAGCAGAAAATACAAAGTTAGAAGATTTGCAAAAACGTATTTCTGTTCTTGAATCTGGAGCCCCTGCAAGGCCTATAAATGTTTCTGCTTATAATACACCTCCATCACCTGTGATGAAGCAAGAAGTTATTAAGCCTCGGGTATCAATGGAAACTCCAAAGTCTGAACCTCAAGCTCCAAAAGTTGCAACTGTTTCTGAAGAAGAGGTTCTTAATCAACCAGTTCCAATGTCAAAGCCAGCTTCAACTGCTGGAAATGGTCTAAAGGCTCTTTGGGTTCAATTCTTGGAGAATATTTCAAGTTCACCTTCTCGTTCGATTTTGAAACAGCAAGCAATGCCAGTAAAAATTACCAAAGACGAAATTATTATTTCTGTTAAAAGTCCTAATTGGTTAAAACAATATGGTCATGAAGGTTCAAAACATTCATTAATTGTTGATGCGGCAAATACTCTTTTTGGATGTGAAGTTAAAAAGATAATTGTTCGTTCTCCTGAATCTGGTGACGATGCAATTAGAGCAGAACAATCTTCTGCTGAAGATGAAAAGCCTGCCCCTGCACCCAAAAAGCCATTAATTGTTGAAAAACCAGAAGTTTCAAATGAAGAAGTTAAAGAAATTATAGGTGAAAAAACTGTTCCAAAGGTTCTTCAACAAGTTGCAACTCCTGCCAAGGTTGGAACTCCTCAAAAACAACCTCAGCAACCTGTTCAAGTTCATAAAATTCCAAATGGTGATTCTTCATATCACTCTGATAGTGTGAATATGGTTATGGACTTATTTGAAGGTAAATTTATAGAATAGTTTTAAATTGAAAAAAGAGCCTCTTATGAGGCTCTTTTGGTGTTTATAGTTATATATTAGTTATAGATTTTCTTTGTTAAATCAGCTTTTCTTAATCTGATATTTTCTGGAGTAATTTCAACAAGCTCATCATCTCCAATATACTCAAGAGCTTCTTCAAGTGAAAGAATTCTTGGGGCTTGTAGTGTAACCATAACATCAGCTGTTGAACTTCTCATATTTGTAAGTTTTTTAGTTTTGCAAATGTTAACTTGAATATCTTGAGGTCTATTGCATTCTCCAATAATCATTCCTCTATAAACTTTTGTTTTAGGAGTGATGAAGAAAACACCTCTATCTTCAAATTGAGCTAAAGCGTAAGGAATTGCTTCACCTTGTTCAAAAGCGATGATTGAACCACTTCTTTGTCTTGGAATATCGCCCGCAAAAGGTCTGTATTCAAGGAATGTGTGGTACATAATACCTTCACCTCTTGTCATTCTAATAAATTCACTTCTGAATCCTATCAATCCTCTTGCAGGGATGTGGAATGTCAAGTTTGTTCTTCCTTTAGAAGTTTGCATATCTTTCATTTCTGCTTTTCTTCCAGCAAGTCTTTCAATTGCACTTCCAGCATATTCTTCTGGAACGTCAATGATTAAGTTTTCATATGGTTCAGAATGAACTCCGTCAATATCTTTGAAGATTACTTCTGGTTTAGAAACTGCAAATTCATAACCTTCTCTACGCATTGTTTCAATCAAGATACTCAAATGCAATTCACCACGTCCAGAAACTCTAAAGCAGTCAGTTGAATCAGTATCTTCAACTCTCAAACTAACATTCTTTTCAAGTTCTGTGTATAAACGTTTTCTAAGTTGACGAGAAGTAACAAATTTACCTTCTGTTCCTGCAAATGGACTGTCATTTACTGAGAAATTCATTTGTAAGGTTGGTTCGTCAACTTTGATTAAAGGTAATGCCTTAGGATTGTTTGGATCACATATTGTTTCACCAATTTGAATGTCTGAAAATCCAGCAATACCAACTATATCTCCTGCTGATGCTGATTCGATTTCAACACGACCTAAATCTTTAAATCCGAACAATTTAACAATTTTTCCTCTTTCTTGGGAGCCGTCAGCATGAATTAAGCATACTTGGTCTTGAGAGTTAACTTTACCATGTGCAATACGTCCAACAACAATTCGTCCAACATATTCATTGTAATCAAGAGTTGTTGCTCTAAATTGGAATGGCTCGTTTTCGTCCCCTTCTGGGGCTTTGATATTTTCGATAATTGAGTCTAAAAGAGGAGTCATGTCTTTTCTTTCATCATCTAAATCTTTAATAGCAAATCCATTCAAGCTGCTTGAAAAAATGAAAGGAAAGTCAATTAAGTCTTCTCTATCTGTTAATTCTGTGAATAAATCAAATACTTTATCTAACGCAGTTAATGGTTCAGCTGCTGGTTTATCAATTTTGTTGATTACAACGATAATTTTTAAACCTAATTCTAATGCCTTTGATAATACAAATCTTGTTTGTGGCATTGGGCCTTCTGCTGCGTCAACAATAAGCAATGCTCCATCAACCATACCTAAAACACGTTCAACTTCTCCACCGAAGTCAGCGTGTCCAGGAGTATCAACAACATTAATTTTAGTTCCTTTGTAATCAATAGAAATGTTTTTTGAAAGAATTGTAATTCCTCTTTCTCTTTCAAGGTCATTACTATCAAGTACACGTTCTTCTACGTGTTGATTTGACCTAAAAACACCAGCTTGTTTTAATAAACAATCAACAAGTGTTGTTTTACCGTGGTCAACGTGAGCAATAATTGCTATATTTCTTATGTTTTCATTACATGTCATACATACCGCCAATCATAATTTTGTTTAGTGTAAATTTTACACTTATATCATAAAACAGTGATTTTATTTTTTCAAGAATATTTACATTATATTAATCTTTATAGTTTATAAAATTCATAAAAATAGAATTTGTTATTTGAAGCTTTTTTCTTTGTAAGCATAAAATGAACAACCAAGACAAGTTAAACCAAATAAGATGCCAAATCCCATTGTCCAATGATAAGAGGTTAAAAATGCTTTGGTATATTGTATTCCATCTATTAGTAATCCATTTCTAAAGCTTTCAAAAAGTGTAATCGTAACTGCAACACCTAAAATATTTCCTAAATTCCTTGAAAGAGATAAAATTCCACTTGCAATTCCTAATTCTTCCTTTCTTACGCTCGTTATTATTGCATTGTTAGAAGGGGATTGAAAACACCCATTTCCTATGCCCATAATTATTGAAGCTAAGACGATTTGCCACATTTGTGTATTTGTGTTAAATGATGTGAAAATAATTAATGCCAATATATAAATACTTGGACCAATAATTGTTAGAAGCCTACTACCATGCTTCCCTGAATAACTACCTGCAAATGGTGCAACTACGGATGAGGCAATTGAATACGGCAGTATTAATAATCCTGTTAAAAATGCGTTATATTTCATTATTTCTTGCAAAAATAATGGTAACAATATTCCATTGGTAAACATTGTCATGTATGAAGTCATGACAGCGATATTCCCGAAGGTAAAAGTTTTAATCTTAAACATTTTAAAGTTAATAAGAGGAAAATTAATTTTGCTATCTCTAAAGTAGAATAGTCCGCCGAAAAGCAATGTTAAAACGCCAAGAGAAATTATTTTTATTGATTTCCATCCCCATTCATGACCTTCAGAAATTGCTAGGAGTAGTGCAAATAAAGCAACTGTAAAGTAGAAAAATCCTCTATAATCGAATTTGAATTTTTTCTTTTTAACATAGGCTGGTAGTAACTTAAAAGCAAGATATGCTCCAATTATGGCTAATGGAACAGATGGGAGAAAGATTGCTCTCCATCCAAAAAAGTTTATTAAAGCCCCTCCAACTGCGGGTCCTGTCATCCCTCCAACTGCAACTAATGACGCATTTAATCCGAGTGCTTGTCCTCTTTTTTCGCCTTTAAAAAGCGTTGCAATAACAGCAGGTCCATTTGCAATCATAATTGATGCACCTAAGGCTTCAATACATCTGAAAATTAATAAGGTATAAAAATTTGGAGCTGTGCAATTTAATAATGCTCCAATTGCAAAAATTAAGAAACCAGAACCATATACCTTGTTCTTAGAAAATATATCTCCAAGTTTTCCAAAGAATGGAAGAAATACTGTTAATACTAACATATATGCAATTACAACCCATTGAACTTCTGTTAGAGTAATATTTAGCCCTTGGGCAATTGGGTAAAGTGCAAGATTAACAGTGCTAGAATCAAGCATCCCTAGAAAATTACCCATAATAACAAGTAGGCAAATGATTCTTTTAATTTTTTTATGTCGCATAGTAAAATACTAGCATGCAAATATTAATTCTTTTTATTTGTAAAGTTTTGTAATTCTTAGATTTTTAGTAATTTTTAATTATATTAAGTATTTCCTATAACTGTATTGAGTAATCATTTGAAATATGATATAATAGTAATGTTAAATGTATATACTGGAGTTTTATGAGGATGAGATTGAAAGATAAAAAGTACGCATTTTCATTAACTGAGCTACTTATAGTCTTGGTTGTTCTTGCTGTATTATTTGCAGCTCTTGCACCGATTCTTACAACAAGACATAATGGGGCATCTGTTTCTACTGAAAATATTTGGAATTATGTAAATGATGATGAACAACAAAAAGACATTTACTATGATTCTGGTGTTCCTAAATGGTCTTCAACCGCTTATATAGGATTGAAACCATCCACTCTTAGTACATACTCTCCTCGTTCAAAAGTTGTAATAAGTGCAAGTAAAAATTTACGATTTAATAACACTCCTCAACGTCAAATTCAGTTTAGATATGGTGCTGGTGATGGTGTAAATGCTGGTTCATTATATATGGACAGTAAAAATATATCACTTGGTTCAAATAATGATGCTTTAATTGGGGCTATTAGCCGAAATGTTCTTGATGAATCAAAGAATACTACTGAAAATACCGTTGCAGGTTTAGGTGCTATGTCCACAAGTACCACCTCAAATCTTTTACCCGTTATTTCTGGAAATGTTGCTTATGGTACAAATGCACTTAAGTATTTGACAAATAATCGAAGTAGAAATACTGTAGTTGGGGCAAGTGCTCTTAGTGGAAGTAATCCTGTTGCTGCACGTGATAATATTTTTGTCGGTTCAAGTGTTGCAAATTATGATCGTGCTGGAGGAACAGGTAATATAGCCGTAGGTGCCACTTCCATGTTTTCTGGTGCACCTAGAAAGACGGATAATATATATTTGGGTTATTTGGTTGGGGCTTCGAGTTCTTATGCGAGTGATGTTTCAGGTAATGTTATTGCTGGTTCTCAGTATTATGCAGGTGATGATCGCACAGATTCTAAGAATAACACAATTATAGGTTATAATGCTCTTTCTGGTGGTCCAAGACATACGGTTAATAATACAGCCGTTGGTTACCAAGCATGTAATTCCATTCAATCTGAAGCAATAGCTGGTTCAAGGACTTGTATAGGTTATGGTTCAGGTGCAACAAGAGGTATTTCTGGAAAACAAACTCCTTCAACTATAGAAACGGATTCTTACGATCACGTATTTTTAGGAGGAATGCCGCTGGGTGGCTTTAATGGACGTTCTGTTGTGGAGGTTTATAATCAAAAGTCTTCCAAAATACTTGGAAATCAAAATCCTAAAATGTCCCCAACTGTTGTATTTAATTCAAATTTAGTTGTCCGTGGTGGTTTTTTTCCTGCCAGAGCTGGCAATGGTTATTTGTCATATTTTAAACACGATAATATTTCAAGAGCTTGGTTATCATCTCGTCGTTCTGCTGATCATTGCGGAAGAATATTTGGTATTGGACGTAAAAAATGGCGCTGGTGGGGTGAGTTTGGTAATCCAGATGCTCGTTCTGGGTCATCTTTGGAATTTAATGGCTATTGTTTGAATGATCAGTCTTCTAAAACGTCATACGAATTTAATAGTAATTGTCCAAATGTTAAAACTTCAGATAGAAGATTAAAGGATATAATTTCTGAAAATAATGAAGGTTTAGCTTCAATTGAAGCTTTAATGCCTTATAACTTTACATTTAAAAATGACAAAGAAAACAAGGCTCAAGTTGGGGTAATGGCTCAAGACTTGCAAAAAGTTTATCCATCAGCGGTTGTTAAGGGCAAGGATGGTTATTTGAGAATCCGCTGGGATGAAATGTTTTATTCAATGATAAATGCAATTAAAACTTTGGATAAGAAACTTGTTGCAATTGCTTCTTCTATCTCTGAAATGGAGTCTGATGTTCTACAAATAAAATCAGAACAAAAAAATATTAAAAAACAAATTGCAGTTTTAAATTCAAGAGCTGCGAAGTTGGAAAGGAAATAATTGGAGTAAATTATGAAATTTAAGTTTAATAAATTCAAAGCCTTTACATTAGCAGAACTTATGATTATGCTTTCAGTACTTACAGTGTTGCTTGCTGCATTTGCTCCAGTTTTCACCGTTAGATATAACAATGCATCTTCAAGTGAGATTTGGAATGAAGTTCCAGATGATGAAGAAAGAGATGTATATACTGATCAAACTAATAAGGTAATTGCCGCTCAATCTTTTATAGGGATAACTCCTTCTAGTTCTACAGATGTTCTGAAAGCAATTAAAGATGAAAACAACCATATGTTGTATTCTAAGGTTGTAATTAGGCCTACGGAATCTTTAACGGGGACTTCTGATAGGGTTCAAAAACAAATTCAATTTAGATATGATGGTAGTCCTGTTGGAGCATTATTTGCAGGGAATAAAAATATGTTGCTTGGTGGAAATTATGAAAATATAGAAACTTCTGCAACTGGTAATTCTGCTTATGGCGTTGGGGCGTTGAATTCTTTAAAAGATGGAGTAGGAAATACCGCTCTTGGTTATAATGCCTTACGCGCGCTTTCTTCTGCTAAATATAATACTGCTATTGGATACTCGGCTGGCTATGGTGGTAGAGTTCAGGGTAATAATTCTTTCCCTCTTCTTCCAGGGGGAAGTAGTCCTCTTCCAAAGATACAAACTGGCAATACTGGTACTACTCTTGTTGGTTATAATAGTTTTACTGGTTCCTCTTCAAATTATACCACTGTGATTGGAGAGACAACACCAATGAGAAATACTCTTTATAATAGAGGCTCTTTTTCTACAATCGTAGGTAATGATTCTGCTCCTGCGGTTGGGAGAGACAATGTTGTTGTTGGTGATTATTCTTTAAACAATGGTTCGACTAATTCAATAGGTAATACTGTGCTTGGTTCTAATGCTCTAGCATCAAAGAATGTCGGCTCATATAATACAGCTATTGGTTATGGTGCTTGTTCAGGTGTGACAGGTTCTTATAAAACATGTATAGGTTACAACTCTGGTTCGTCTGTTCTTGGTGCTAATACTTTTCTTTTAACTGATTCAAACGAAAGAGTTTTTATTGGTGGACCTATAACTCAAGTTTCTGGGGAAGATACTCCTGGTGGTGCGGCTGTTTTAGAAGTTCATAACTTGAATTCTTCTCGTAGTACTCAACCTTTAGGAGTAATGGGTGATTCTTCTGTATTAATTAATGGTAACTTGATTGTTCGAGGTCAAACATACATGACAGTGAATGAGGTTATAAGATCTTACCATCCTCACTCACTGGTTGGTTTTTTTGATATGAAGGCAAAAGGTATGTTACAAACTGGGCACGTATTTTCTGGTTGGGATGGTAGAGAACGTGATGTTGAAGTATATGAAGGTTGTCGTGGATGTCGTCGTCATGCATACTCTTTTGGAAAAACAAACTGTACTTGTGTTTTGGATAGCCATTATTCTTATGACTGGTCAACTCATGGAGAAGGGAAATCTAATTCTCAAAACAATGGATGTTCTCTTGAGTATGGTTCAGCATATACCGATGCTAATACTGGTTGGAAATATGTTGGTAATCATGATGATTTTAATGAAGCTCATAAAAAATCTGGAAATTCATGTTGTCCACAACTAGTATCTGATATGCGTTTAAAAAATGTTGGAGATAAATTCTCTGCTGGTTTGAATGAAATTAAACGTTTGAATATTTACAATTATACATATAAATCAGATGATACAAAAGCTCCTCATGTTGGTGTAATTGCACAGGATTTGAAACGTGTATTCCCAACTGCTGTTTCTAAGGATGAAAATGGTTACTACCAAATTCGCTGGGATGAAATGTTCTATGCTGCTATAAATGCTGTCAAAACATTGAATACAAAAGTTGAAAGTCTTGCGAATCGTGTAGTTACAGACCAAAAACGAATTGCAACATTGAAAAAAGATAATGCCAATTTAGAAAAGAAATTAAATTCATTATCAGCAGAATTGACTGAACTAGAAAAGAAACATTAGAATTTATTTCTTAAATGTCATATAATAAAAAAATCCTCACTATTTCTAGCGAGGATTTTTATTATTCCTTAGTTGTTCTTAGACGCAACCGCATCCGCAAGAACACGCTTTAGCTTTTAATTCTTCAGCCTTATCAACATGTTCCCAAGGTACATCAATGTCAGTTCTACCCATGTGACCATAAGCAGCTAATAATTGATAGAATTTACCACCATTTTTAGCTGGTAAATTTCTTAGGTCAAACTTCTTGATGATTCCAGCTGGAGTTAAGTCAAAGTTTTCCGCAACTAATTTTGAAATTTCGTCGTCTGAAATTCTTCCAGTTCCAAATGTATCAACAAAGATTGATAATGGCTCTGCAACACCGATAGCATAAGCTAATTCGATTTCACATTTGTCAGCTAATCCTGCTGCTACAATGTTTTTTGCAACATATCTAGAAGCGTAAGCAGCTGAACGGTCAACTTTTGTTGGATCTTTTCCAGAGAAAGCTCCGCCACCGTGTCTAGAATATCCGCCGTAAGTATCAACGATAATTTTTCTTCCTGTTAAACCAGAATCCCCTTGAGGACCACCAATAACAAATCTTCCAGATGGGTTAATTAAAATAATTGTATTTTCATCTGGTTTAATTGATTCATTTTCGAATACAAAGTTGATTACAAGGTTTTTCAAATCTTCTCTGATGATGTCTTGTACTTTTTGATTATCAGAAATACCATTGATTTCTGGATTGTGTTGAGTAGATAACAAGATGGTATGAATTCTTGAAGGTTTTCCATCTACATATTCAACTGTAACTTGAGATTTGCCATCTGGTCTTAAGTAATTAACCAATCCTTCTTTTCTAACTTGAGCAAGTCTATAAGATAGCTTGTGAGCTAGGCTGATAGGTAAAGGCATAAGTTCTGGTGTTTCGTTACAAGCATAACCAAACATAATACCTTGGTCGCCAGCACCGATTTCCTCTGTTTCTACAGTTGATGTATCAGCATTTGCTTCTCTTGATTCAAAAGCTTTGTTAACACCGTTACCAATATCTGTTGATTGTTCATCGATACTTGTTAACACTGCACAAGTATTAGCGTCAAATCCACC
>ERZ1024349.55-NODE-55-length-16127-cov-7.265617_pt1 | contig 16127 bp, 15 predicted proteins | sample MGYA00520789_ERZ1024349 | MGnify/ENA primary metagenome ERZ1024349 (study PRJEB33242, sample SAMEA3444257) | Homo sapiens | biome: Host associated; feature: Gastrointestinal tract; material: Stool | place: Uganda | collected 2011-01-01 ...
AAGTTGTTTAAATTTAGATTTGTATTGTTTAAATTCATAGTTTAATTGTCCTTTTATTTGTAAGTTTTTTTCTTTCTACAATCTCTTTCTAAATCTAAATTTATATTATCGGAAGTTGAGTCGGGGTGCTTGCACACCAGCGAGACTGATGGTTATTCAAATTGGAAGTGCAAAGCATTGTCTTTGCAAGTGCTTTAGCACTAATTTTGAACTCGTTTCAAAATTAACTTCCGATAATTTATTATAATCTATCCGCATCGAGCGAGATAGAAGTAGCAACTTTGTTGCCGATAAGAAGTGTTGGGTATCCCAACAGCTTCCAAAATGACGAGAAAACATAGTAAATTTAAGTGTATCAGTTAAAAGTGCCGATTTTATCGGGCTTTTACGCACTAAATTTAATAATTGTTTCTCGCTTATGCTCTATACTAAATATCTACCAAAAATACTATTCTACATCTCAAAATCACTAGACAAATAGCCTTCATCTATTAGTGTTCTAATTCGCATTTCTTCAAGCTTTCTCATATAGTCCTGAAAGCACTTAATTGCTTCGTATTCACACTTTGAATTTAGATACATACAATGTTCAAGTTCTTTCCAAAGTTTGTCTTTTTGCATTCGTTTTTGGACTACATATTTTGCGTTAAGTTTTAATCTTTCTAACTCTTGACCTTTCAAACTTTTGGCACTTTCAATCACTAAATTTCCAAGTCTGCGATACAAATCTTTTGTATATTTTTCACTCAAATTTTGTTGTGGTTTGTCCACACCATTTCGCTTACAATAACTATCCACCAGTTGTTGCTTTTCGCTAACAAGGTCATCAAAATCATTTTTGTAAATGCTAATGTCAACATTATGGGAGATGATATAGTTTGAAATGTTGTCAATGTTTGGTTTAAGTTTTTGCATATTATCGCACTCGTAAAAAGTGTGTCCTTGCTGTGGAAATTGGTTTGCTAAATCTAGTAGCATTTGCTTTAATTTAAGCCCAGAAACATCGTTTAATCGCTCTTTAACACTCTTGGTTAGTCTTAACCTTATTTCTTTCTCACGAGCCTTAAAATCGGTTGCAGAGAGTTCAATATTGGCTTTCAAAAAGTCCATTGCATTGTTTGAAATGTAACCACGAGAGAAATGCTTTTCTTTATTTTTCATTCGCTGTGGTTCTCGCTCAAAAAACAACAAATGAATATGCCTGTTGTCAGTATTCTCATGCAGTCCAGCAAACCATTCAATGTTGTCTGAGTTTAGTCCTGCTCGTTTGAAATATTTTGGTAGTTCGTTTTTTACAAGTTCGTAAGCTTGCTCATAACAACAACACCATTTTTTGCCAAAGTTTTCTTCAAAGGAAATTATGCCAGACCAAATAACTGATTTGGTTGCTCTCAAATCTTTTCTAAAATCTGCTATTTGTTCTTTGCTCATAAGTCCGTTTTGGTTAAAGATTCCACTAGATTTTGTGCTGTTGTTTGAGTATTCTACAAAGTCCAATTTTTCTAAATCTTTAATACCAGTGGCGACATATTTTAGATAATCGTCATACTTGTTAGATGAGTAGTAATTTCGCTTGTCTTGATTGCTTTTATCTTTGTAGTTTGGCAGAAAGAACTCTTGCTTGTAAACCACATTTGGAACTTTATCTGACATCTATGAGCTCCCTTAAAATTCTATCTCGCTCAGTGTCAATTCCATTTTCATCTAGTGGGTCATACTTCCAACCTTGCGAGTAAGAGTTTAGGTTAATTGGACTTTGTTTGTTGAGTAATTTAGTAATTAAGTTTAGTAGTGCTTGATTTACTCTCACATTTGCATTTGTGTCCACAAAGTCCATTTTTTGATTTGCAGATATGATTGTGAGTTTGTCGTTTATCTCTTGCAAGTTCTTTCTAATCTCACTAAAATTTATGCTTTGGTTTAATGTGTTATCTCCAAGCATTTTGTCAGCACCAAGCAAGGCAAAGTATTTCATAGCATCATTTAGACTATCAAACCTATCCTTAAACTTTTCAAGTGCTCTCTTAAAAATCTCATACTCATCTTGATTGTAAACTCTTATCATATACTGAGTTTTCAAATTTTTTGTTTTAATTCTAGCCATTTTAGCCTCCTTATTATTTCTAGTCTTTCTACATCTCTTTCTATTTCTAATTAAAGGGGCAATGATTGTTTTTGTTTGCTTTTACATTTTTAAAATCCTCCTTTTGTTTGAATTTACTTACACGAAAAAATACCTATCAGGGTAATAGGCAATATTTCGTTTTATCTCTTTCTACTAAAACTCTAACAAGAAAAAACCAAATCAAACTTGCGACTTCTCAAACCAAATTTCTTTCTTTATCAAATTTTCTTTCTTTATCTAACAAAACAAGAAAATATATATTTTTATTTATTATATATACAAGGGTGGGCAACCATTTTTTATTTGTTAGATATAAAATTGTGTTTTTCAAGTTTGCTGGTTAGAAATGCAAAGTTGGTATCATTTTTTCTTTGTTAGAAATTATTATCTTTCTACAAAAACAAAAATACAATGCGGGAACAAAACATTGTATTTTCCTACACCTATATAGGTTTTTCGGCTGTTTTTGCACTCATTTTTTTGGTTTTTCTTGTTAGGTTTAATGATTTTTACAATAAAAAAGTCCAAACAATATGCCTAAACTCCTTTATTTATCGCATATTTTGGACTTTTCAAAAATTTTTTCAAAAAATTTTTATTTTTTTATAAAAAAGCATACATTTTCAAGGATTATTTCACCCCTAAAACTCTCATCGCTTGATGTATTCCTTTGTTAATGTAATACTTCTTAATTCGTCTTGGGGCAACTTTCAAACTAATCCATTTTGAGAATGTTCTAGTTGGATACATTTCATCTAAAATGGTTAGTGTAAAGAAATATTTATTTCTATATTTGCGATTTCTTTTTTCATCTTCATCATAGTATTCCCCATGAGTTAAATAATCACAAATAACATCCATATACTTACCATTTACTTTTTGCTTGAAATATTCTTTGGATAACTCTTTTGTAATTTTTTCTGGATTTTGTTTATCGGTTAAAAGTTTTTCATGCAGAAAAAAGTCATAATCATCAATTTTAACTTTATTCTTACTATCATCATTAGGATAGCAACCTATTTCAACGCAAACATAATAATTATCATCTCGTTTTGCAACAAAAATTGGCATAATTGATTTATCGCCACCATAGGTAAGTTCTTTTTGTTTTTCAGGGTGGACTATGTATGAGTTTTTTGTTTGTCTGCCTTTGAAAGTTTTGTTTATTTGCCTTTCAATGTAGCCATTATCTATCAAAAACTTCAAATCACTTTGTATTGTTCTTTCTGTTACTGCAAATTTCCACGCCAAATCTCTAACAAAAACCTTTTTACCATTCAAATATTTGAGATATGCAAATAATTTTTCTCTACGCAAATCTCTTGTGAAAACGCACTTAATTTGTGCTTCTTCATCTTCAAAATAATCTCTATCATAATAAAGCCTAACACCACGCTTGCCTCTAAGATATGAGCGTCTTTGAGCTTTTATATATTTTACTCGTTCTTCTCGCTCCAATTGTTTTCGTTTTTCTATATTCTCTCTATCCGCAGGGTTGCGATAGTCCAAACCATCATCATAATACCACATAATCTTTATTTCCTTTGAAATAGTATAGCATAATATATATATACTTTTTGTAATGAGTTTATAAAATCAAAAATTAAATAAAAAACTCCATAAAGATAAATGTAATTAAGATTTTAAACTGGTTTAATAATAGACGTTGATTGTAAAAATAACAATTAGCTATAAATAATTTACCATTTACGGAGTGTAATGATATGTATTCAATAAATCACCTTTGTCATTACAATCAAATTTTAAGTGATTAGCACATGTATTCCATATTTGTTTAGCTTTAACAATATTATTTGTTAAAAGTTCTATTGCTTTTTTTGCTTTTGGTCCTTTACTATTGCCAGCTAAAATTGAATAATCTACAAGACTTATCGAAAAGACATTAAAATCGTAATTGTAGTCTACATGTGCATGGGGAATATTGTGTCCACACATTTCATTAGACTCAACATAAACTCTTATTTTATCTTTATTTATAATGGTTCCTTCTGTTAAATATTGCTTGCCATTTGAACCTTCAATAATTTGTGGGAATTCTTCTTCAAATATGAGCTTTTGATTATTATCAGGTATCTTTTCTCCACAAGTAAAAGTTCGTGAAAATGTACTTAAATAAACTTGATAATCTCTTTCATTAACAATTACTTTTTTAAAAGATACTTTATATTTTTTTAGCATTTCTTCAAACCTTTCAGCATCTTCTTTATTACAAGAATATAAAATTTTATTTAGCTTTAAGTAAGAACTAAAACTAGTTTCTATAACCCAATGTACTTGGTTAAAATTAGAATAATTTACTAAATCACATAATGTTTTATAAGATTTAGAACAATCTAAATTAACAATGTAAAAACTTTTATTCATAAAAATTCCTTTTCTAATTTGATATAATTTTTATAAAACAAAATATCTTTTATTTTATGGTTGGTAGGTCACTAATGTATCCGTTATATATATTGCTTGATTATAAAAAATAAAATTTTGATTTTTTTGTTCTTATGTTTGTATGTTATTTATTTTTCACGCCACCAATTAAATACTTTGCATTAATTTGTATGTTATTTCAATTTTTGCAAATTCCAATGCTAAACCCGTAACGAAGATTATTTTATCATTTTTCTTTGCTTGTAGGATTTCAATAATCAAAAACATTATCGCAATACCACATAATTCTAGTTTCTGTTGGTGTTAATATTTTTTGTTATTTAAAAAATCTTGGGATTATAGTTAAATTATGACTTCCCAACTGAAATATTATGTCTTAGATATAACCATTCACATTGTTTGACAAAATATCGAAATAAAGTTACAATATATTAAAATAAAACATAAGGATTTTTTTAATGGAAGAGATTAAAATTATTAACGATAACAACATAATTCTAAAAGGTAAATATTTTAAAGTTAGCGAAAAAAAATGTTGTATATTTTTTCATGGGTTTGCAGGACATTTTGGAAGCATGGCAGAAGATTTACAAAAAAAATGTAATGATAATGGAATATCCTTTTTATTTGGATACACAACAGGATATAAAACAATTTATCCAATGAAAAAGAAAGTTAATGGAGAAAAAATAGAAATTGTACAAGGTGGTTGCTATGAAAATTTAGAAAACTATTATTTTGATTACAAAGCATGGTTTGATTTTTTAAAAAGAGAAAATTATGATGACATTTATGTAGTTGGACATAGTTTAGCATGTAATAAAATTATAGACTATTTCAGTAAATATGAAATTGATGAAGTAAAAAAAATAGTAATGCTAGCACCACAAGATCTGTCTAAAATTATTTATACCCAAAAAAATAATATTTCTCAAGCAAAACTATTTATGATTAACAATAAGGAAAACGAAATTTTATCAGAAAAATTTTTAGGGTTTTGTCCAATTTCTGCCAAAACATTTTTAAGTTTCGGAAGGGAATGCTTTTTGCATAATTTAAAATATAAAAATGCAAATTTTAAGTATCAAAAATTAAAACATATCAAAAAACCAATCTATATATTTATTGGTGAAAATGATGAAGGGCTAAATGGAGTCTCGGCGGACAAATATATGCAGCGTATTATAAAAAATACAAATAATATTCAGTATCAAGTAATGGAAAATTGCAATCATACATTTAAAAATCACACAAATGTTTTAGCAGAAAAGGTAATAAAATTCATTTTAGAATAATTATATTTTTTGAAGTAAGTCGTCAAAGATGGCTTTCCTATTTTTTGAAGTATCTAAGTATTCTAAATTATACTTTTCACACAATGTAATTATTTGCTTTGCATTTTGTTCAATATTTTTAGAATACTCATACAATTCATCATCTTTTAATGAATAAGTCCAATCATGCTCTCTATCATATTTTTTTAAATCATTGAAAATATCTTTAGCTGGTTCATTTTGAACAAGAATAATCAATTTAAATCTGTTGTATAATTTAGAATTAATAAAATCTTCTAAATCCAAGTAAGATCCCTCTACAACTATATTCATTGGCAACACCATATCAGTTGACAAATGAGTCATGGAGCTCAAATATGGAAATAAAAATTTTTCAAACTTTTTTACCATATCATTATCTCTTATCATATGATTAATTTTTAACTCTGGCATCCCATTTTGAAATGCCGTTATTAATTTATCTAGAGACACATATGTAAAATTTTTATTTTTACATATAAGCTTCGATAAATATGTTTTTCCACTCCTACTTGTACCGAATATTAAAATATTTGAGTATGTTTTTTTGTGCTCTTCAATATTATAATTATCTTCTATTGGCGGCTTGTAATTTGAAATATTCCTTAGTCCATAATAGACCTGCCCAGCACATTTGTATGCACACCTTAGTGCAAATGTCTTTTTATATTCTTCTTTTTGTTCCAATGCTGTATTTAATATCAAATCAACGACTTTTAAATAATTTTTTTCGTGGTTGTAATTAAATCGACTTGACATAATACTATTAGATCGTTTTCTGTAATTATAATGGATGAAAGGAATTGCTTCATATGTTTCACATGCTAATAAAAGTCTTACACACCATTCTTCATCTTCATGAATTATATTTTTTACAAAAAATAAATTATTGTCTATAATTATTTTCCTTTTTACTATAAATCTCCAAGCTGTAAAAATAAGTCTTTTTAAATAAATATATTCTAACACATCACAGTGAGATTTATAATTTATTCTAGATTTATCAATTGAATTCAAGTATAATGGTTCAATATTTTTTGATTCAGTAAACGAATTGTAAGACCCAATGAAACAGTCTATATTTTTATTATTGTTAAAATTTATATATTCAAATAATTCATTTGATAATAAATAATCATCACTATCCAAAAAAACAATATAGTCCCCAGTAGCATTCTCTAAACAAATATTTCTTGCATTAGAAACCCCATGTCTTTCAATTGTTGTAGAAAATAGTTTAATTTTATTTGGATACCTTTCTTTATATAATTTGCATATTTGCGATGATTTATCTGTAGATAAATCATCGCAAATTATAATCTCCCAGTTAGAATATGTTTGATTTATAACGCTTTCCAAACATTGAACTAAATATAGTTCAGTATTATGAACAGGGATTACTATAGACATCTTAAGATTATTAACCATTATTCCTCCTCAAACCTAAAATTTTTATTTTTCAAATAACCTAATATCTTATTCTCTAATGTATCATTTCCATCTAAATACTTTATTAATAGTTTTTTGTATTTAAATAAATGTTTTAACTCTGCCAATTTTTGTTTTTTATCAATCTTTTCACAATATAAGACTTTTTTAGTAGCATACATTATTAAATTTTTTTGAGCTATCATAAAATCCTCGCTTTTATCCTTTTTAAAAAGTCTCAAAAAGTCTTTAATTTTACTAAAACTATCAATCATTAATGAAATGTTTTTACATTCATTTTTTCTCGATAATGAATTTTCAATATTCCTATTGTATATAGAAAAATAATTATCAATAAAATAAATATTTTTTATGTGCTTATAATAATCCAAGTTAAAACACATATCTTCAGCAAAAGAAATTTTTGTATTAAACTTTAAGTCATAGTTTCGTATAATCTCATTCAAATATAATTTATTTGTCACCCACATCAAAATAGTCGGATTAAAAAAAGCACTTAAGTTAGTATTGATAAAATCATATAACAGCACATTCCCTTTGTAAGGCACACAACATCTTTCATACTTACTTTTATAAACCATTCTTCCAAAAACGATTATATCATTTCTATTATCTAAATTATCTAACATCCTTAGTAAAAAGTGAATTTTTATCAACCTATCATCGCTATCTAAAAATAATATATACCGTCCATCCGCTAAACTTAAACCAATATTTCTTGCATTGGATACACCATTATTATAATCTAAATGGATCAGTTTTATATTCTTATTCCTTAGCTCAAAATGTTTAGCTATAATAAAAGAATTGTCCGTTGAATTATCATCAATAAGAATAATTTCAATGCAATTATTATTAAGTAAGTCTCTTAATGACTCTAAACAGGCCCCTAATGTCTTTTCGGAGTTGTAAAAAGGAATAATAATAGATAATTTTTTATACATACATTGCTTTTATATCATATATTACAACGATTGTCAAGATTGTAGTGATACCACATATCACATACATATATTGACAATATTAAAATTTATTGTTATAATAATAAAGATGAAAAATCATATAAACAAAGTTATAATATTAGAAGGTTTACCGGGAGTGGGAAAAACTACAATTACAAAGTATATTAATGAACATTATAAGAATGTAAAAACAATAAGTGAATTAATTTTAGATAATATGCCAAGCTATAATTCTTGCAACCAAGATTGGTTTATGCAAAATGATGATAAAAAAATAGGGCTAATCAAAAAAGGAATTACTATTATAGATAGGGGACCCATTAGCACTTTGTCATACAATCAAACACGCTATATAACTGACAAAAATTATAATTTTAATTTAAATGCTATCGTAAATTGGTTCGAAAAATATCAATCATTTTTTAAACAATCAAATGTTTATATTTATTATTTGACAAATAATGGATTAAAATATTCTCTCACTTTACCATTTGAAAATGATCCATATGGTTCAAAAGATAATCAAAATCTTCTCGAAAATATAACAATATATAATTGTAAAAAATATGCTTCACACTTCAAGCAAATTAGTTATTTCCAAAATAACATGGAGGACCTTATTAGTGAAATTATTAATTAATATTTGTGCTCACGATGGAATAATAAGTCACTATTGCGGTGTAGGGACTATGGTTCATCGTTATATTAAAACAATTGTATCATTTATTAAAAATTCAAATGACATAATTGAACTTAACTTAATAACACCACAGTATAATGAGTTGTCTTTTGGTTATTCAAAAGAATATTCCTACTATTCTAATAGCATATTAAATGCCAAAGTAATACAAATTTCAAATGGTTCGAATGGAGAACAAAATTTTGGTGAGTTTGACAACTGGCAAACACTTTGTACAAATACTGCGACATTTATTAATAATATTAACAATGATAGATACGATAAAATAATTAATATTTATAATGATGTCCCTTTTACTGACCTTGCAAATAAATTAAATTTTAGTAATAAAAACATTAATATTTGGATTCCTCATTCAACCGTTAAAATCCACTCTTATGACGCATATACCTCTGAAAATTCAATGAAATATTATGCAAGATTAGGTTTAGAAATAAACTCCATTTCTTTCATTAATACTCATATAAACTGCTATGTAGCATGCATCAGTGAATATATGAAAGAACATTTAATTACCGAGTATGGACTGCATAAACAAAAAATAAAAATGCTAATTAATGGAGAAATCCTTGATGACTGTACCCTAACCCAACCTGTCTCTAACAAGGATATTGATAATTTACTTAAAAGTCTTAACGAAAACAAAATCTTGATTTTATCTTATGGTCGAGCTGAAAAATATAAAGGATTAGAAACTTCAATGTACATAGGATCCAAATTAAATTTACCTACTATAATTATTGCTCAATCATATTACAAAACTCAACCAATTTTAGATGAATATAAAAAAATAGCGTCCGAATGTAATTCAAAATTAATAATTGATCCACCATTCAATTTAGCATCAATTATTTTAAACGAATACAAAGGCACTCTAATTGTTTTATTACCCTCAAAACGCGAATCAATGGGCCTTATAATTAATGAAATAAGGAAACTAAATAAAAATAATATTTTAGTAGTAGCTAATGATATTGATGGATTTAGAGAACAAATAAAAAATGGTATAGATGGCGTAATTGTAAATTTTGACAACATAGAGAGTGCATGTGATGAGATAAGGAAAAATTTGGATGAAAATAAAATTAAATTAATTAACAAAAAAGCTCAGAAAACTCTTGTTAAAAAATATAATTTTATAAGAAACTTTAATAAATTTAAAAAGGGGATTTTATGATTAATAAATTTTTGCCTAGTATAGATGAATTGAAACCTATAACCAACGAATGGAATACTTTTTATAAATGTGGGTTTAATAAAGAATTCAATTCTTTAACTTTTATACAAAAATTACAAATAGTTAACGATCTTGTGAGACAAACTATTAAACCTGCAAGTTATCCCAATCCTTCTACAGAACTGTTAGATTTAGTCGGCGATTGTCATACTGCTGCCAATGCTGTCATTGAATATCTCAAATACCTGAACATTGGTAAAAATATTAGATATGTCATGTGTAGACAAAAGCCTTATGAAATTGAAGATGTTGTTACACGTCATGCTGCTGTTTTAGTTGACGATGACTTTGGAAATACTTATTTTGTTGACGCCACTCCATTTGTTGGTTATATGTTCGGTAAAGTTGTAAAATTAGGAAAAGAAACTCCTTACAAGGACATACAAGAAATTTCTGGAATAAAAATGAAATATTTGAGATATTTTAGACAATTTCTATATGAATATAAAAATCCTAATATATTTAACAAGGGAACCTCTATATTTGAATGTAAAAAAATAATTTATGAAGCTATTAAATTTCCAATATTTTATGGAATGATTTGTAAATGTTTATCTATTATTTCTAAAGAAAGCACTGATGAAAAAGAGAAAAATTACATTCGGCATTTAATTAAAAAACTTAATCCAAACAAACAAACTCAAACTCCTGAGAGAACATTAATTAAGAAAAACTTATTAATGACTCAAATCGTCAATTGGAAAAAGGAACTTTTAGAATTGCAAAAAAATAATTCCAATGAGCGTAGACAATTAGAACTTGCACAATGGATATTTCAGGAAACAAAATTATTAGATGATTCTTACGAAGTTTATGTAAATATAGGTCAACCAAATAATAGGATTTCCAACTTAACTCCTAGGGTATTCCTAGAGGAAGGGCTAAATGTATTTTTTATAAAACCATCTGCATATTTCATAAACAAGCAATATGAAATTATGGAAATGATTAAAAAAAATTTTGAAATTGTATATATTCATAAAGGAAATCTAACTACACCTATGCCATTAACAAATCTGGTACCAATAAACTATATTCACACACATGGAGATATGTTTAATACCCCAATGAATGGAACTACTGATATTATTACTGTTAAAGGGGCAGCAAAAACATTACGTAAATTTAAAAAAGTAATAAGAGAACAATTTTCCCCAATTAATGAAAATAAAAAAGTAATTTGGGCAAACAAAGAAATTGTGTGGGATTCAAATGTTTTTAATTGCATTCATTCTACGGATAATCCAATGGAAGCTTGTCTTCATTTTCAAGCTTTTTGTCCAGAACAGCAACTATTAACTAAATTTATGTACCCAAACCCAGTATTAGAATTTGTTGAACAAAAATTATATCGACATAATCCTGAGCACATCCTTTATGGTAAAGAAAGATTAATAGAAATTAACAAAATTTTAGAAGAAAGGTTAATAAAAGTAGAAGAAAATGAGTTATAATAATGTATTTTTTTCAATAATTGTTCCATTTTTTAATACTAATGAATCCTATTTTAAATATTGTATTAATAGCATTAAAAATCAATCATTCAAAAACTTTGAACTAATTGTTATCGATAATAGTGATAAAAAAGATAGCCATATTTTAGCTAAAAATATATGTACAGGCATAAATGTTAGACTTATAACAACTCAAATTATAGGAGTATCAAATGCTAGAAATATTGGGATAGAAAACTCTTTTGGCAAATATATTATATTTGTTGATTCTGATGATTATTTACCTGAAAATGCACTTCTTAGAATTTATAAAAACTTGGTAAAATTTCATTATCCAGATGTCATTATTGGGAAAAACTTATTTCTCAAAAATAATAAATTTTATGTAAATAAAACTTATTTTAAAAATGGATTTCAAATCCCACATCAATATCTAATTCAATCCATTTTTTTAAATAATAAAAAGTTGTTATCATGCGCAGATACTCCATGGGCAAAAATTTATAAAAAAGATCTAGTACAAATAATTAAATTTGATACATCATTATCAAATGGTGAAGATGGATTGTTTAATTACCAAATATATAAATCAAAGTGTAAGATTTATTTTTTAGATGAAATTATCTATTGTAATCGCTTTAATCCTTATTCAACTTGTGCATCAAAAAATGACAAAATAGATGAATTGTTTGCAAATTTATACAATTGCTACAAAAAGAAAATAATTTGCCTAAATTCTATTGAAGATATTGATTTACTATATGGACTGATGATACGTAATTTGCTACGAGTCTTTAGAAAGAAATTAGCTTATTGCTTAGGATTCCAAGAATTTGAACTTAAGCTTAAAACTCTTCTTAATAAAACTGAATACAAGGAAGCAATTTTATATGTAAATAAAAAGCATTTAAGCAAAGGCCAAAAATTTACATTGAAATGCATTAAAAATAAACTATATTATTTTTTGTTTTTTATATCAAAACTTGGCTGTTTTAAAAAAATAAAATAAAAGAATTGACTATGAGTAAAAATAATTGTATTATAAATATGGAGATTAGTATGGAAAGAAAAGAATATGAATATACATTTAAAGTCGCTTCACTGCAACCTTTCTTTGATTATTGTCAAAAGAATGGTTTTACTTTTGTAAATAAATTTAAGCAAATCAGAACCATATATCGTAATGAAAATAAAACTATGGCGAGAATAACTATGAACACAAATGATACAGGCACAACAAAAGAATTAGATTTCAAAGAAGACAATTGGGTTGCAGGTGCAGTTGTTAAAGAGTTAAGGGAATCACTACCATTAAAATATGAATCCGATGATGGTGTTTTGTCAATTCTAGAATTTCTTAATTATAAGAAAGATAACACTATGGAAAGAACTAGGTATATCTATGAAAAGCAAGATGTTAAGTTTGAATTTGATGAGTATCAACAACCTAAGCAATCATATATTGTTGCTGTAGAAGGAGTTAAAGATCTTGTTGACAAAATATATGATGAAGTGAAAGATTTATCGCCAAAACACAGATCCCATAACTAAATATTTTAATATAATAATTAGCGTATTACTGCAATTTTAGACAAAACACACTACTCTATAAGTAGACTTATCGGTGGTGTTGTAAATTAAAAAGGTTATAAAAGTTTTAGGCAGTTTTATATAGTTTTAGACCACATAATTTTAAGTTATAGTGCACATTTGATGTCAACTGATGTCAAGTGTGCAATTTTGTTTGATATCAAAAGACTTTTTAATGTGTCCAAAAGCCTTTATTTTAGGCACATTAAAGAGTATGCATATAAACCCACGAAAAAACATACACTATTCTGATAAGGTGGGGGTCGGTGGTTCGAGTCCACTCAATCCTACCACATTAGCAAGTGTTTAACGAATGTTAAGCACTTTTTTTCTTTAAACAAATTGCGTAAATTTATTTACAAGCATATTTGTGAAAAAGAAAAAATAATGTTTGGTACAAACTTGCTAATGTGGTAGCAATCGCTATTACGAGAACCAAACTCTAAAGACCCCCATATTATACAAAGTATAAGGCGGGGTTAAATTTATGTTTATTCTCCCCCCACCTTATGCAAAATTGCATTTTGCCAAATGCTTTCGCATTTGCAGGGTGGTGCTTATTTACACAACTTTACTTTTTTTATAAAGTTTAAAATAAGTTTAAGTTATGAAAGTCAAACATACTCAATGTCGGTTAATTTTATTTTGTTTTCATACTGACTTTTGCAAGGCTGTGTAAGGTTTGTGGAAAGATATTTTTTATTATCGTCAGCAAAAATTGTGACACTATTTTGTTCACTCAAAATGCTAGCAAGAAAGTTTGCTCCACTAGAAATTCCGACACCAAGTGACAATTCTTTGCATAATTTTTGCGCCATAAAAATCGCATCTTCATCTTTTATTTGCACTATTTTATCTGGGACTGCACTTTGATATAGTTTCGGCACAATTTCATCGGCAAGTCCTTGCAGTGAATGTTTTAAAAAAGGTTTTTTGTTTGTTAAAATTCTACTAGAAAAAGGTTCTAACGCAGTGACCGAAAGTCCTTTTTCCTTTAAAAATGTTCCTACTCCTGATAATGTTCCACTCGTTCCTACTCCACACACAAAATTTTTCACATCTTTATTTTTGATTTTCTCATAAATCATAGGTGCGGTTAAATTATAATGGCAATCAAAATTACTTTTATTTTCAAACTGATGTGGGCAAAAATATCCTTTATTTTCAAACTCATTACAAAGTTTAAATGCGGTTTTAAAATCATCAACTATAACTAGATTTGCGCCGTAAATATTTAACAATTTTTTGCGTTCTTCACTCATATTCTTAGGTAGAATAATTGTACATTCTAGTCCTAAAATGTTTGAAATTGCACAAATCGAAATTCCCATATTTCCGCTTGTCACTTCGCAAACCTTTGTTCTATCATTTATTTCACCTTTTTTAATAGCATCTAAAAAGATTTGATAAGCAACTCTATCTTTCACACTTCCAGTAAGCGAATACCACTCACATTTTGCGTAAACAATTTTTTTCTTACCGTTATACTCAGCGCCAATTTTTACAAGTGGAGAATTTAACAAAAGTCCTTTTATTTTTTCAAGTTTATTTAACATATTTCATTGCATCCTTTTAATAGATATATGATTTAACGAAAAAAAAGTACATAAAATAACCACTAACACTAAAAAAACTTATAAAATAGCATAAAAAAACACTAGAAAATCTAGTGCTTTTAAGAACATTATTAAATTTCAAATTCATAATCATCAGTTACGACATTTTTATCACAAGAATTTAAAACATCAAGAACTTCTTTTTGATTTTGAGTAGGTAAAGATGGTACATAATTTCTTTTCATTATATCAATTATATACTTATAATCTTTTGATACATCGGTATAAGTTCCCGGGTACTTATTATATTGATATTTTTCCACTGCTTCTGGTAAATGACTTATAGTCACTCTTGCTACTGCATTTGCTAGTTGATTATTATTAGACATTTTAAATAGTGCAAATAAGCAACAAGAAGTCATTGCCATATCATAATGATATTTATTGTTAGGAATTTTATTGCCTAAATCTTTAATTCTTTTGTAGTTATCCTTTACTAAATCTAAAACTTTACCACAATCATTATTTCCTTGTTTAATATAAGAGTAAGCATAATAATTTGCAACATCAGATGCTAAAGTAGCATAATCTAAACCATCACACAATATTGCATCATAAGCAGTTTTATAAAGGTTGTCAATGTTTATGCAGTTATAATGACATAACATACGAGCACTATCAGTAATACGTTCAGCAAGTGATTGTGTCATTTCTTCTGGATAGTCGTTTAAAATATAATCTTCTTTTGTTATAAAATCTGCATACGCTTGCGCTGCTTTTTGCGAATTTCTTAAATGTTCATTTACAAATGCCTTTTCATACCATATTCCAAAAATATCTACATATTCATGTCCTTTTGCAAGATTGTACTCAGCCACGAATTGCAAAGAATCAATAGCATTTGTGATAGCCTTATCAGCATTTACATAGTCTCCCATTCTTGTATAAACTTGTGAAAGTAATCTTTGACTTTTGAATAATGGATAGTAGTTTCCCTTTTCATATTTTGTACTTGCATCAAAAATATCACAACATCTCAATGCACTATTTAAAGCATCATTTAAATCGGTTCTACTTGCTTTTGAACCACGATTTAAAACATCTTGAGCATATTTATAGAAAAATTCAGTATTTTTCAATCTACTATTTATTGCTTGTTTTTCATCGTGTTCTTCCATTTTTTCTTTCATTTTTGTGAATAATCCCTTTCTTTCACCCATATTATTGCTCCTAAAAATTTACATTTTAGAATTCACCAATAAATTAGCACAAAAGTTTTTCAATGTCAATAGATCGGAAGAGCACACGTCTGAACTCCAGTCACAGTTCCGTATC
>ERZ1024349.58-NODE-58-length-15672-cov-27.976628_pt1 | contig 15672 bp, 17 predicted proteins | sample MGYA00520789_ERZ1024349 | MGnify/ENA primary metagenome ERZ1024349 (study PRJEB33242, sample SAMEA3444257) | Homo sapiens | biome: Host associated; feature: Gastrointestinal tract; material: Stool | place: Uganda | collected 2011-01-01 ...
TTATATCTCCATTATTATGGAAACTTTTTAGGGATTTAAACATATCAAACCAAGCATTAATCGATCAGATAGCTAATAACAATATAGACGATATTAACCTACTTGTTCCAAAAGGGACAAGAGCAACAAGAAAATGTGTAGTTAGAAGCGATGCCCTTATTGATATAGTTGGTGGCGCAAATTACTTCCCTAATTATCCCAAAAATGATAAGACAACAGAATTAGATTCTATGTTAAAGGATTTTGATGATAAAACTCAGGCATATGAAGTTAAAATAGAATTTTTTATCGACCTACTAAAAAATTTAGAAAGTGAGCAGATATCAGAATGGGATAATAATAACATAATTTCTTGTCTACAAGCTTTGAATGGAACTAGATATAAAAAAGGAGCATTAATTGTAAGGCGAGAACGTGATATTAGAAAAGGAACTGGGACATTACTTTCTCCAAATGATAGAGATTTGGGTAAAAGGATTATAGATAAGCCTGTACTGACCTTGTACCGAATTAAGGGACAAAAGGAAAAAGGTTGGAACGATCAGCCATTATGGATTCCAAATATAAAATTCCCTGATGGAATCGCTTTTTGCAAAACTATAAATTAGTGAATATTTATATATTAAAAGCTATTAATAACCTCTAACAACTGTTGATTTTTATTTGTTTCTAAAACATTTACAGGTATGATATAAATCTGAGTTCCGTCAAAATATGTCCATTCTTTAACTTGATTAAACTTTGAGGTTTGTGGATATAATAACGCAATAAAAACATTTTTAGTTTCTTTCGAACGAATAATCGAGGCATAGTTATGTAATTGATATAAATCTGTTTGGCTTACTCCTAATTTTTCATCATTTATATCTAATTCTTTCCACTTGGCATCTAAAATAAGTTTTCGGTTTTTATCTTTTGATGTAATAATAAAATCCATTTGTGTATTAAATAATTCTTTCTTGCCTGTAAAGATAAGATTATAACGACTATATTGCACTCGATAATCAACATTACTTTGTTTAAACAAGTTTTCAATATAATCTTCAAACATTTTATTTAACGGGAATAACAATGCAGGAAGAGCCGTTCTTCCTCTGCGCGGCATAAAATTGTCGTGTCTCAAAAAGAATTCCGCATATTGTAATGGCCGAAAGTAATACTCATGAAGCCTGTTGATTTGTTTTTCCTGTATATCTTTATCTAGATTCATACACGGAGAAACATCATCAAGCTCAATTAAAAGCCTCTTTAGAACTTTTTTATTTTCTTCGATTTCTGTTTGTTTTATCAAGTATAAACAGGCGGATTTCAAAATTTTGTTTTCCGGAATATCTAAACTAAATTCGCTATATTCGACAAAAAATTTGTTTTTTGAAGTGATATTGTGTTTAATATGTTCTGAAAAATTTAACTTGCCTTTGTAATTATTGAGATTTTCTGATTTTCTAATATAAGATTTTTTAATCCCTCTTTTTAATAATTCAAGGATATCCTTACAAAAAACAGATATAAAAATTTCAATTATATGATTATCTTTTCTTGTATCACTATCGCTAATTTTATTGTGTTTATATTCTTGTGTTAAATTATGTGATGCAAATATAAGATTTTCAAACACTTTGCGGCTGTCATTCAGATTTGTATTTTTATCTATTTTAGGTAGTATTTCAAGATATGTGCCATCTTTAAGTTGTATAACACCTGTGTATTTATCAAACTTTATACATTTTTCTTTTGGAATGTAATCAAATCCGCAGTCGATGTTTTTATTAACGCAATAATCATAGAGTTCTTTAAACTGTGTAGGCTTACAGTAATTTATACAGCAAGAGCCATCAATATGCTCTGACACACAATTATTGCAGGCTTCGTCACATTTCAAAAGTCTGTCGTGTTCGTATGCAACTATTAAATTCTTAGTTGCTGCCATAATTATGCACCTTGAGCTTTACCTAAAATAGAAATAAAATCACTTGTTTTAAGTTCGTCTTCGCTGCAATTTAAAATCTCGGCAACAGTTTTTGATTCGTTGTAGAAATATTCATTGAGCAACGGTAATATTCGGTTTTTGTAAGCTCTTTCAAGCTGTTCTTTGGTATTTACACCCATTAAATATGAATGACCAATTTGATGATCTCTATCATATTTGTTTGTAATGCGTTCATTTATTCTTGTTAATAAAGTTTGCAAATTAATACCTTCAACAACTTTGCCACCAAGCAATTCAGGTCTTGGCATAATTTCTTCGAAATCAAAACGACGTCTTAATGCTGTATCAAGAAGCGCAATTGAACGGTCTGCCGTATTCATTGTTCCGATAATGTATAAATTATTCGGCACACCAAATGGTTCTTTTGAATATGGCAATGTGATTTTCATTTGGTATTTATTGCCAACACGTTTATCTTCTTCGATTAAAGTAATAAGTTCACCAAATATTTTTGAAACATCGCCACGGTTAATTTCATCAATAATTAGAATATATGGTTTTTCTTCCGCGCTGTTTATATTACCAGTTATAATTTCATTCAAAACATCTGTGTTTATTGAAGAATTGTAGTCATCTTTCCCTTCTTTATCCTTGTTATAAAATCCATATATTGCTTGTTGCGAGAGCTTCTTATCATAAAATTTTGCAACAGGAATATCATCACCATTGTATAACCAATTTACATTTCTAAACTGGCAGTATCTTATTTCTCTATCATTATGGTATTCATATTCTCCTGTAATTTGTGCAATGGCTTTAATATTTGAATTCCCGTTTGATATTAAAATAATATCGCCAACTCTCATCCAATTTTTAAATATTTCTACCGCTTTTGCGCCCCACGTTGAGTCAAGCTTTCTAAATTCTTCAAACGTATTACAAGATGAAAAATCTTTATCGTCACCCCAACCCAAAGCAACCACATTGTTTGTTAAACAGTAGTTATAAATATCTTCTGTTTCATTTTCCCAATTTGCACCAAGCGACATTTTAAATATTCTGGTTTTTGAAAAATCTATCTTGTGAGATGTTTTATCGGTTTTAATTTGTCGTGCATTTTTACAAATTTCTTTAAATATTCCGTTTTCACCAATATATCTAACTTCAGTATTATCTGTTGTGCCCCATTCTAGGATATATGGTTTTATCCCTTCAACAAATTCTTCATAAGAATATGATTGGTGGAAGGTAACAAATTCAATTTGCCCTGCTTGTTTTAACTCGTCAAATTTAGCTTTTAGAGCAGAGTATTGTTCTTCTGAAACATCTTTGTATTCCGTATTATCAATAATACTCATTGCTTTTAAAACTGTGTTATAAGTTTTACCTGTTCCAGGAGGCCCGTATAAAATTTGATTTAAAATTTGTTCACAATGCTCTTGTTTCACAGTGTTCGAATCACTTTTTCTTTTAAAAAGTTTTTATAGTGTTTAAAAATCATTGCATTTGGGATTCCATGACTATTCTTATTATATGAATATTCATGCCACTGTGGATTTTTCTTATTAAGAATTTTTGATAAATTATCTAATTCGCCTATGTCATTAATCTCAAATAAGCTTTTGTTTGTAATTTTCAAAACTATTTGTTCTAGCTCAGTATCTAACTTTTTGTCGATATAGCTTTTGTAATTTTGACTATCAAAATCATGTTTTATAGATTGCATATATTGTATAAATAATTCCTTGTTACTCATAACATCTGCTCCTATCATTTTTCTTGATGATTTCAACAATAAGAAGATAATTAATCTTATATTTAAGGTATCACAAACATGGATTTGAACATATTTTGAACGGTTATAAAACGGGGTTTGAATTAATTTGGCGGTTTATCCATTCCATAATTACAGAAACAAGATATTTTTGTTCGGTTTGGGTTAGTTCTCTATGTTGTGGAAATTTGTGCCACTTTTCAATACAGCCGCGGCAGCAGGTTGCAGTTGCGTGTTGTGCAATAAATACGGGATGCCCACGCATTGGAGTTTGTTTGCCATCGTTCACAGGTTCTGCTGGAGCAACTCTATCCCTAATAAAATCTTCTGCGTGGCTCTTGATTTTATCAAGACCTTTGTCTTTGATATATTCAAGCTCTTCTGCTCGAAGTCTAAATCTGCTTCTGAATTTTGATTTTGCGAGTCTGTCTAAAATGTCCATATCTGATCAATGCTATTTTAATTTTTGTTGTAACCAAATTCTCTACTCTTAAATATTCCTTTCCACCAAGACTCACGGTTAAGGATAATATCATCATCAACTTTTGCATTGTAATTTTCTAAAATTGAATATTGGAAATATTTTTTTACATAATCAAAGCCTTCTTTTTTAACTAATTCTATTAATCCAATATTACCACCATGTCCATTAGAAACATAGTTTTTCCACCTTTGTAATAACATTCCGTGTTCAGATGTCGCCGAGCCAACATATAATTTTCCTGTATGGGTATCCGTTATTAAATAAACTGCTTTTTGGTTTTCTAATGCAGCAATCCAATCTCTTTTGTTTCTATCAATTATTGTTTTTAATTGCGAATATGATAAACGAACCTTGTCATACCCCGGAAAATCTTCCCCATCAAACAGTGTCGGCAAAATTTGTATAACAATAAGTTTATCCTTTATACTCTTATAATGTCTTAATTGTGTTTGGTGAGATTTGTGGTATTTTACTATAACTCTTCCAAAAAATTGTTCATACTCTTTTAGTTCTTTACCTTCGTAATTAATGTTATTTAAAACGTTTAGTTCCTTTGTAACCTTTTTGATTGTTGTTAAAAGCCAAGTCTCATTTGATAATTTCAAAAAACAAACTGCAATATCACCAACATCAAAATATCTCATTTTATTTCGCCAAAATAACCATTGGTTATTTATTTCATCCGGATTAGCTTTATATAAGTCCATTGGATCAGAAAATCCATTATGCTGATTAAATTTAATTTTTATAGGACTAGTTGTTTCTTTTTCTAGTATATGCAATAAATCTTCTAACAAAATCTCTTTCATACTCACAATTCCTCTTTTTAATTATTATATCAAATTATTTGTTATTACATAAATATGTTAATAATTTTATATGTCAGATATGGACATAGGGAAGACATACAAAATTTTTCTCCACAAATTTTTGTCAAAAGTTGAAAAATTTATCCCTTTACCCCTAAAAATACATCATAATAAAACTTTGGTGCGTGGTTTTAATTAGATAATATATTATCCATATATTGACATTTATAGTAAAACAAGTTAATATATTATCTATGAATGTCCTATTTTTAAATCAAAAAACTCCTAATGAAATTGCAAAAAATTTAGCGGAGAAGATAAAAAAACATAGAAAAAGGTTAAAGATTTCGCAAGAGGTTTTAGCGCAAAAATCCGGAGTTAGTCTTGGCAGCATTAAAAGATTTGAAACTAAGTATGAAATTGCTTTGCAATCTTTTATAAAAATTGCTATTGCACTTGATTTAGACAAAGACATTGAAACCCTATTTACGCAAAAAACTTACAATTCAATCAACGAGATAATCAATGGAGGGGTAAATGGATAACTACAAATACCTTCAAGTTTTTTATAACGATAAATTAGTCGGAACTCTGGCTAAAACTCCGGATAGGCTTGTGGCTTTTGAATATGATAATGATTGGCTTGTCACCGGTTTTAGCATATCTCCATTTAGTTTGCCTTTACAGAAAAAAGTATATTTACCAAAATTTGAGCCGTTTGGTGGGTTATTTGGCGTATTTAATGACAGTTTACCTGACGGTTGGGGAAGATTGTTAGTTGATAGGCTATTTTTAAAAAACAAGATTAACCTAAGTGAAATTGATAATTTAAACCGCCTTGCCGTTGTTCAAGAAAGCGGTATGGGTGCATTAACTTATCAACCTGAGCATAAGTTTGAAACACCTAACCAAGAATCGGATTATGATAAATTAGCTACTGAATGTTCAAAAATCTTAGAATCACAAGATTCAAGTAATTTAGATGAACTTTTTAAATTAGGTGGTTCGTCAGGTGGTGCAAGACCAAAAATTTTGACAAAAATAAATGGAGAAGATTGGATAATTAAATTCCCATCCTCGCAGGATCCGAAAAATATAGGCGAACAGGAATATAAATATTCACTTGTCGCAAAAGACTGCGGAATAAAGATGAGCGAAACTCGGCTTTTTGAATCCAAAAATTGCTCAGGATATTTTGGAATTAAACGATTCGATAGGGAAAACGATAAAAAAGTACACATGGTTTCTGCTAGCGGATTATTGGAAACAAGCCATCGCTTGCCGAATCTTGATTACAATATTTTGATGAAATTGACTCTCGAATTAACGAAAAATTATCAGGATATTGAGCAGTTATATAGACTTATGTGCTTCAATGTTTTTGCGCACAACAGAGATGATCATTCAAAGAATTTTTCGTTTTTGTATGATGAAAGTAAAAAAGAATGGCAACTATCCCCTGCTTATGATTTAACTTACAGTTCATCATTCAACGGAGAACACGCAACGACAATCAATGGTGAGGGGAAAAATCCAAGTTTAGAGGATATTCTTGCTATCGCAAAAGGCATCGGAATAAAAGAAAAACAAGCAAAAGAAACTGCTTTAGATATAAAGGACAAATGTTTGTCATTAGTTGATTAAAATTTATCATAATCAAAGATAATTAAAAACCACTTTTATTACTACCCCTGTTACAAGAAATCTAGAACCTTTATTCAATAAAAATTCATCTTCATTCCAATGATGAAGGTCAATATAGTAAAAAAAATAATTGCCACACAAAAGCTATTGTAAATAAATTTTCTAATGCTAAAATCTACTTGAACAATTTTATTATTCCCAGATCGTCTAGTGGCAGGACGAAAGATTCTGGCTCTTTTAACGATGGTTCGAATCCATCTCTGGGAGTTTTTTGCTTTCTAATTTTCCACATCCACATCTTTCAAAAAGATTTTCACTTTCTACCATTCTCTTGGAGAGGAATAGCAAATTACAACGTCATACTGAGCGAAGCGAAGTATCTCTTACTGGTAGAAGTTTGAGATTCTTCGGGTAAATTTGTAATTTATTTTATTATCCCAATTGCAAATCCCTCAGAATGACGTAACTATAATGAACTTATTTTTATATTCCCTATTCCCTTATTATCTTCAAAAAGTAGGTCGGCGTTGCCACGCCGACACATAACCAACTTATAGACTTAAAAACTATTTTCCTTTTAAAAAATCACGCCAATAATTACCTTTACCTGTCGGACTAATATTTTTACGAGCAAAATACGCACAAGAATGAACAGGCGTTGTAGTCGAAGTACTACAATATTGGGCAATTATTTTTTCATCAGTTTCTTGAAGCGTCAGACCATTCCAAGATGTTCCCGTATATGGAACAACGGCAGCCGTATCAGTAAAAACAAAAACAAATCTATCAACACCCCATTTATTGGGTCTATCAACACCATTTATATCTACACAGATTTTTGGACCAGTTGGGAAATTATAACGAGCCGCATTATCATCCATTGAGAACAATCTTCCAGAAATATCCATCGCCATATCAGATTGGTCACACGGCCATTGAGCTATTTCTTGCCCATTTAAGTTCAAATTCTTTAACCCTCTTCTATTTTCAAAAGATGTGGAATATCCTTGTGATTGAACACCTTTAAAATATGACATAAAATATTTTAACGATGTTCCACTATACTGAGAACCAGTATAGATAGAATCTTGATAATCTCTAAATGACATATCATTATCAGCATAGAAAGCTCGTGAAGCTACATTCAAATCTGCATATGTCTTTTCAAATTGTGATTTTAATTTTTCAGCTCTCAAATTTGCCATCAATGTCGGAATAGTCATTGCTGCAACGACACCGATAATACCCAAAGTAATCAATACTTCCGCTAAAGTAAAACCCTTAAATAATTTTTTCAAAATGTTACCTCATTAAATGAATGTATTTATTATTACATTATTTTATTTATAAGTCAACGATATATTCCATTTATTCGTTAAATTATCAATGAATTTATATAATTTTAAATGGATAAATGGAGTTAAAACAATGTCAATAATGAATGATTTAAAAAAGATATTATTGGATGTCAATGTAAATTTGACAGAACTTGCAGAAGCATTATCAAAAAGACTAAACAAACCATACTCAATGCAAAATTTGTCAAACAAACTCCGCAATGAAACTATCACCCATAGAGAAATGATTTTAATTGCAGATATACTCGGTTATGATTTAAAATTTGTGAGAAAAAATTCTTAGTTGACGGATTTTGAAATAATATGATATAATAAGTTGTTATTTCGTTTTAAATATTTTAGTCAAAAGAGATATTGGAATTGTCAGAAAGGAACTTATGACATCAGGAATTCCGTACTCTTTCGTCCCTGGAACAAAAGCTAAAGCTGATGAAGTTAATGCAAATTTTTTAGCTGTTCTAAACAAGATTGAAGAAACAAATTCTGCAAAACTCAATGTCGATTTATCAAATATTGATGAAACAGGAAAAGCGACTCTCGACGTTGTTAATACTAAAGCTGATAAAAATGAACTTGATGGGAAATGGCAATACTGCCACTACGTTTTAGCCCTAGATGTGGCTTTAACCTCTTCAACCCCGTTATCTTTCGATTTATCTAGCTATATGCCAGAAGACGAAAATATTTATGAAATTATTCTTTCTGTAAGGATTGTAACAGGAAGTGGAAATGGGATGTATGCAGCAGGATTATTAAAAAGCACACCAATGGAAAACAATGTTTACTTCTGCAATGCAAGATCAAGAACAACATCTAGCGCTACAGCTTCTGGTTGTGGAATTATCCCACTTGGAACAGATAAAATTATAACAATTATGCGAACAACTGATTACACTGGTAAAATATCTATCACTTTTGATGGATTTAGAAAGGTCAGATAGAAAGGATTTTTATGAAATATTATATTTACGTAGAGGATAACATCTTAAAAGGTGCTGGTTGTGCAAGATGTTTAAATAAAGAAATTCAAAACATTGAAGTAACTGAAACACTTTGCACGGATTACATTTCAGACAATGACAAATATATTTATTCGAAAGAGAAAATTATTCCAAATCCAAATTACGAAAAAATTCTCAAGGAGCGAAAAAATTCTGAAAAAATTTCTCAAATAATTGAAAAATTAAACGAGCTTGACAGTAAAAGAATTCGAGCGGTTTGCGAAAATCAAATCAAAGATTCTCAAACTGGCGAAACATGGCTTGAATATTACAATTCGCAAGCCAATAAACTCAGAAGCGAGTTACAAGCCATAGAATAAAAATAAAACTTATGCAAAATAATCCATCATTTGAGCTTGAATATCATTGTTAATATTCTTCGCCCCAGCCTTTGCAGAGGGTAGAGAATAAATATTATCTAAAATAAGTTTTTGCCGTTCTTGACTAGCTTCTAGTTCAGAGATTTTTATATCTGAAATGTAAATATCCGCATCTGGACCATATTTGAAGTCATTGGAAATTTTAATATCGCCTTCTGTTGAACCAATAATGCGTTTAGTTAATTTTGCGATATACGAAAACAATGGCATTGTTTTGGTTTCAGGCTCAACAGGAAAACCATTCACAATAAGTTGAGGAACTGTTTCAAAATCTTCGTCATTAAATATAAATTTCTGTGTTTGAATATGCAGGAAATTTTTATCATGAGGGAAATAATGACCAAATGAATCGGAACATTTTCGCATTACATTCTCATATTCTGTCAAATCTTTACCTTTGGAATCATTTGTCAAATTCACCAGCAAAGATGTACCGACCATTTTTCCTCTTTCAAAGGTGCCTGCTACGTGACAAGCTCCAACATTTTGTAATCCTGTAAAACTAACGTTATTCATCATGGCTAATATAAAACTTGTAAAAATATTTTTTGCTATGTTTTTGATATAATTTTTAGTAAATATAGGAGAAAGATTATGGCAGAAATAAGAGAAGAATTTATAAACCAAGCGAAACACATCGCAAGAAATGCAGAAGTTTTACCTGGCGGGATTGAAGAATTAGCGGTGAAATTGCAACACGCAGCAGACACAAACACTCCACTAAGAGTAAAACTTGGGATGGATCCAACTAGACCAGACTTACACTTGGGACACACAGTAGTTATGAGAAAACTTAGAGAATTCCAATCTTTAGGCCATAAAATTGTTCTAATCGTAGGTGGTGCAACAGCTATGGTTGGTGATCCTTCAGGGAAATCTGAAACAAGACCAGCTTTGACAAAAGAACAAGTAGAAGAAAACGCAAAATCTTATTTTGATCAAATGTCAAAAGTTTTGGATGTTTCAAATGCAGAAGTTACAAACAATGCTGATTGGTTACACAAAATGAGTTTTACAGAATTGTTAAAACTTTCAGCTCAAGTAACAGTTGCACAAATGATGACAAGAGATGATTTTGCAAAACGTTACGCAGAAGGCAGACCAATTTCTATCCACGAATTCTTCTATCCATTGATGCAAGCATACGATTCTGTTGCAATTGATGCAGATATTGAACTTGGTGGAACAGACCAAAGATTTAACACTCTTTTAGGTCGAGATATTCAAAGTGCATACGGCAAAAAATATCCACAATTAGTAATCTTGCTTCCTTTACTAGAAGGAACAGATGGCGTAGTAAAAATGTCAAAAACATATCCAGAACACTGTATTTCTTTAACAGATAGTGCAAAAGATATGTTCGGGAAATTGATGAGTATTCCAGATAACATGATTACACGTTATTTCAGCTTATTAACAGATGCAACAAAAGATGAACTAGAAGCTTACGACAAGCAAATTGAAGATGGTTCAATCAATCCAAGAAATATCAAGATGAAATTGGCACATCAAATCACTGAAGAATATCACGGGAAAGAAGGTGCAGATAAAGCTCAAGAAGAATTTATCAATGTAGTTTCAAACAAAGGAATCCCAGAGGATATTCAAGAAGTAAAAGTAGAACAAGGGAAAAACATTCTTGATTTAATCACCGAATTAAAATTCACTGCAAGCCGTGGAGAAGCAAAAAGATTAATCCAAGGCGGAGGGGTAAAAATTGACGGCGAAAAAATTACTGACATGGGTTATACAATTTCATTTGAAGAAAGTGTAGTATTACAAGCAGGAAAACGTAAATTTGCAAAATTGGTGAAATAATGTTATCAACAATTAAACGTGGAATTTCAAAAGTAAAAGAAGACATAAAAGTAATTTATGAAAATGATCCAGCAGCAAAGAATTTTCTCGAAGTAATTCTTTGCTACCCAGGATTACACGCTTTAGTAGCTTATCGATTTGCACACAGATTGTACAAATGGCATATCCCGCTAATTCCACGTATGATTTCATATTTCACAAGAATTATCACAGGAATTGAAATTCACCCAGCCGCAAGAATTGGCAGAAGATTTTTCATCGACCACGGAGAAGGTGTCGTGATTGGCGAAACCACAATTGTTGGGGATGATGTTTTAATTTACCAACAAGTTACCCTTGGAGGAACAGGAAAAGAATCTGGCAAACGTCACCCAACCTTAGGTAACAACGTAATTGTCGGGGCTGGAGCAAAAGTCTTAGGTAATATTACAATAGGAAACAACGTTAGAATTGGGGCTGGTTCAGTTGTAATTGAAGATGTTCCACCTCATTCAACAGTTGTTGGCGTTCCAGGAAGAGTTGTACATAGAGCCATTGTTGATGACCAAGGAAACTTAATGCACAATAGAATTCCTGACCCAGTTAAATGTGATATCAACAAACTTAAAGCCGAAGTTGAAATTCTAAAAGAAGAAATTGAAAAAAGATAACTTTTTATATTTCAAATTTTTCATAAATTGTATGAACATTTTGTAAAAAGCCTTGTTTATCGAATATTTTTTCGATTTCTTCTGATGAAAGAAGGCTAGTTACATCTTTATCATTCAATAAATTCTTTTTGAAATCACCATGATTTTGGAAAGCGTCTAAAGCATTACGCTGAACAATCACGTACGCATCTTCTCTTGATAATCCTTTTGCAACAAGTGACAATAAAACTTTTTGAGAAAAAACAATTCCTCCGAATTTATTTGTATTTTTCAACATATTGTCTTTATGTACAACAATATTTTCCATCAAACCATTAAATCTATTAAGCATAAAATCTACAAGAGTTAAGCTATCTGGGAAAATTATACGTTCAGCTGATGAGTGCGAAATATCTCTTTCGTGCCACAAAGGAATATTTTCCAATGCAACAATTGAATTTGCTCTAACAACTCTAGCTAACCCGCACAAGTTTTCGCTCAAAACAGGGTTTTTCTTGTGTGGCATAGCAGAAGAACCTTTTTGACCTTTACCAAAACCTTCTTCAAGTTCTAAAACTTCTGTCCTTTGCAAATGTCTAATCTCAGTTGCAAACTGTTCCAAAACACTCGCAATCAAAGCCAAAGATTGCATAAAATATGCGTGATAATCCCTTGCAATAATTTGAGTTGAAATTTTTGCAGGCTTCAATCCTAAATGTTTACAAGTAACTTTTTCAACTTCTGGAGAGATATTACTATAAGTTCCAACAGGTCCAGAAATTTGTCCAACACGAATTTGTTCTAAAGCATGAGCAAAATTTTCTCTCTGTCTTGACAAAATATCAATCCAAGAACACATTTTTACCGCAAAAGTCATTATCTCAGCGTGAATACCATGAGAACGACCAATACAAACAGTATCTTTATGTTTTTTCGCCAATGCTCTCAATGTTGCAATAGTCTTATCCAAATCTGCAAGAATAATTTTCCCACTATCTTGAATTTGTAATGCAAAAGCAGTATCAATAACATCAGAACTAGTCATTCCAACATGGACATAGCGTCCTAAATCGCCAAGACTTTCATTTACACAAGTCAAGAATGCAATGACATCATGTCTAACTTCTCGTTCAATTTCATCAATTCGTTCAACAGTAAAAGTCGCTTTTTCTCTAATTTCATTTGCAGCTTCCTTAGGAATAGTACCTAATTCTGCGTACGCATCACAAACAGCAAGTTCAACTTGCAAATAATAATTGAATTTGGAATTCAAATCCCAAATCTTTGCCATTTCTTCTCTTGAATATCTTTCTATCATACGACCATTCTAACATGGAAAAATTTTTATTGTTGATTAAGGTTATCAATTATTTTAAAACTCGGATAAGTTTTGCCAATTGTTGAAAACTCTTTATCCGCAAGTTTCAACGAATTACGAAATAATTCATCTATCCGAATTTCATGCCCGTCATTATCCAAAATTTTAACCTTTGGGATATTTTTCAAAACCGTAAAACCCTGTTCCCCAGAACCAATATATGGATCAATCGTTGCACTAAATTTTCGATCAGGATTAATAGGATTAGAATTTTCATCTAACAATTTTTCCCCATTTATCTCAATCTGCAAAATTTTATATGTTTTATCTTCAAAACTTCCAACACCAACAATCGTAATATTCCCTGAGCATTGCACAAATCTTGAATTGCCTCTATCTCGATACATTCTATTCAATGTTGCATTTTCAAAAACTTGTTTCAATTCAGCAACAGAAATATCTATTTTTACCAAGGCACAATTTGCACACATTACCCTTTTAAAATCATAATTTGTAATAGTATCACTATCTTTTGTCGCCAAAGGAGCCATAGTGAACCCCGTAGAATGAAATGCAATTTCAGTTTGCCCAACCCTTTTCATATTATCAGAAATAAATGTGCCCAATGGACATGGATCTGAATAACATTTTGTTAAATTAAACACTCGATGAGAAATTGTTTTCATCAATTGTGTTTCATTTTCATATTCCACAATCGGATTTTCAAATTCAGGAATAAAATCAAAATTATCAACTTTAATCTCTTCAACATTGTGAATTTTATCATCAAGTTGCATTTTATACAGGGAACGAGCAAAAGAAAATGGGTAATAAATATTATTATCAAAATCTGACGTTATCGGAGAATGCTCATGTCCACCAATTATTAAATCAATATTTTTATTTAATTTTTGTTCTGCAAATTGCTTCAACTGTAAACTATACGGATACCAATGATGATTAAGAACAATTATTCTATCATAATCTTCTTTAATCCCTTCTAACAAATTTGCAAAACATTCTTCTGGCTCTAATAACTCATACCCAAACTTTTTAACGCAAGAATTATTTAAACAAAAGCCTGTTATCAAAATTTTATGCCCATCAAGTTCAACAATTTTGTATCGTGGAACCCATGGTGCGAATTCACCAGTCTTAGAGTTTTTGAGATTTGCACAGACTACATTTATACCAGCGTTATTAAACTTTTCAATAGTTGACAAAAGATATTCAAAATCAGATTTCACAAATCCAAAATCGTTATTTCCAAGAGTTATAAATATTTCAGATTGAGGTAAAAGTTTTTTAATTTTTAAATACGCATTGACAGATAAATCTTTTTTATAAATACCTTTAAACAAATCTCCCGCATCTAAAATTAGAAAAGGGGAAGATTTTTTATATTCAAAATTATAAATTCCGCTCAACAAACGGCTGAGGTTTCTACTTTCTTGATGGGAATCTGTAATTGCGTAAATATTCAATGTCATAACAGAAACATCATAGCAGAAAAAATTTACCAAGGGTAATCTTGCGGAGCCTTCCAACCATTTCGACGAAGTCTTTCCGCACAATATATTCTTAATTTTTTCTTTTGACAATCATTTTTAATAGTTTCATCTGGCAAGTTATAACCAAGTGGCATAACAGAACCAGTATCCGTTCTTACCAAGAAAAATATATCATTCCCAAATCGGTTAGGATTATTTGCAACATTTATATCTACAATAATTCCAGAAGAACTTGAAACTGAAAAATCATATAACTTATCGACATCATCATTTCCAGAAGACAAACCACCATAAGTAAGGACAGAAAACATGATTCCATCAAGAGTCACAAAAGGAACTCTTTTAGCAGTAAGAAACCCCGTATAAACAGCTTCACTATCCCAAGGATTAGCTTTTTTATAACCGCATTTTTGAGCGGTATCACACCAAGTCACGATTTTTAAATAAGGAGCAAAATATTGTTCAACATAAGGTTTTGGAGCTAATGAAGAATCCCAACCATCATATTCACCGTTATCATGAATAGACATTCGCATAGCTTGGTTCATAATAGAAATAGACTTTTGAAGCTTAGCGATTTTAGCATTATGATCCATTTTGGTTAACAGATTTGGAATAGTCATTGCTGCAACAACGCCTATTATACCTAAAGTTATCAAAACTTCTGCCAACGTAAACCCAAACTTTTTCATATTTCTCCCGTTAATATAATTCATTATTTAATGTTACAATACACTATATAATGAATAAAGTCAATCATTGTTTGTTTTATTCACTAAAAATAGTATGATTTTCCTAATGGAAAGAGAAATTAAACTAGAAACAGACAATCTTGCATCTCAAATAAAATACCTTGCAGCCTTAGACGGTTTCACGGTCACTAAAGTTAAAGAAAAAGTCAACAAAAAATATCAAAAAACTGACAGCAATCGAAATCTAAGCAACAAATTCCGCAACAAAACCTTACGAGTATCTGAACTTGTTGAATTATTAGATATACTTGATTATGACATTTA
>ERZ1024349.61-NODE-61-length-15515-cov-8.003234_pt1 | contig 15515 bp, 17 predicted proteins | sample MGYA00520789_ERZ1024349 | MGnify/ENA primary metagenome ERZ1024349 (study PRJEB33242, sample SAMEA3444257) | Homo sapiens | biome: Host associated; feature: Gastrointestinal tract; material: Stool | place: Uganda | collected 2011-01-01 ...
TTTTACCGTCAGCGGCCGGTGATTTATTAAGATTTTTCAAAGTGAGGGTCGATTTCATCAATAGTAGAAAATCCTTCGGCAACCAACAAATGAGCAATCATATCGTCCACATCCAAAGCTTCCATAAAGCGTTGCAGACGAACTTTATTTTCATTAGCACGGCGTTCATGCTCTTGTTCTTCGGTCAATACGTCAATATCTGCGCCAAGCAGCTGCGACGCCAATTTAACATTTTGACCTCTGCGGCCAATAGCCAAAGAAAACTGTTCTTCCGAAACAACTGCTTCTATGCGGTTATTTTCTTCATCTAAAACAACTTTAGAAACTTCTGCCGGAGCCAAAGCGCTGACAATATATTGCGCCTTGTCTTCAGAATAAGGAACAATATCAATTTTTTCGCCTTGCAATTCGGTTACCACAGCCTGAACGCGGATACCGCGCAAGCCCACGCAAGCACCAACCGGATCAATGGTTTTATCTGTTGCGCGTACGGCAATTTTGGCCTTTGAACCAGGGTCACGGGCAACACCCATAATTTGCACAATACCATCATAAATTTCTGGAACTTCTTGTGTAAACAATTTTGCCATAAATTCCGGACATGTGCGGGACAAGAAAATTTGCGGTCCTTTAACTTCACGACGAACATCTAAAACATAAGCGCGAACGCGGTCACCGTTTTTAAATTTTTCTCTTGGAATGATTTCATCATGACGCAAAACAGCTTCGGTTTTGCCAATATCCAAAATCACATTGCCAAATTCAATTCTCTTAACCGTACCATTGATAATGGTGCCGATTTTTTCTTTATATTCTTCAAATTGTTTGTTGCGTTCTGCCTCACGTACTTTTTGCATAATAACCTGTTTAGCGGTTTGGGCGGCAATACGGCCAAAATCAATCGGCGGCAAAGCGTCAATAATAAAATCGCCTACTTTTAAATTACGGTCATAGCATTTAGCGTCTTTCAATGTAATTTGAGCCGCTTCATTTTCAATAATAGCGTCATCAGGCACAACTTCACGATAGCGAGCCAAAGAAATAGCGCCGGTTTTACGGTCGATAGTCGCGCGAATATCATGCTCAAAGCCATATTTTGTACGTCCGGCTTTTTGAATAGCAACTTCCATCGCCACAAAAACATCTTCTCTGTCAATATTTTTTTCTCTGGCAACCGTGTCAGCCACTAACACGATTTCAGGTCTCGGCATATTTTCAAAATTTTCCATTTTTTCCTCATCAAAAAATTAAAGTTCAACAGCTTCATGAGCTGCCTGATATTCTTCCCAAAGTTCATCAGTCAGAACCAGTTTGGCTTTAGTCATGGCATCATACGGAATGGTATATTCAACTCCGTCCATATCCATAACAATTTCTTTGTCATCGGCACGCAAGAGCATACCTTTGAAACGTTTGCGGTTTTCCACCTTATCAGCGGTTTCAACCTTAATGACATAGTTGCAAAAACGCTGAAAATGCTCAGGTTTGGTCAATGGTCTATCCAGCCCCGGAGAGCTGACTTCCAGCGAATATTTTTCTTTTATCGGGTCTTTTTCATCTAAAACATCCGAAAGTTTGCGGCTAACCTCAGCGCAGTCATCAACTGTCAAATCGCGTGAATGGTCAGCAACATCAATCATCACCTGCAAGGTGGGATTCGCCTGACCGATAGTCATCACGCGCACCAACTCAAATCCGGCCTTTTCCACCACGGGTTCAATCAAATCCTGTAAATAGTGTTTTTGCATTTAATTTCCTTTAACAAAAAAGCGGGGCTTTTCAGCTCCACTCCTATAATTCTTTATTGTTGTCAACACTTATACCACACTTTTTCTAGATGTAAAGCACTTTTTTTGATTAATGTGAATAATAATTTTAACACAATTATAATTTATTTCTTATTTTAAACTTGACATTAAAAGATATTTATGATAATAATACCACATTAAAATAATTTATCTTATTTTATGATTGCGGCTGATTAAGGCTTTGCGATTTAATATTGTACGCATATGCAATAAGAAATAAATTATTTAATAAGCTAAAAACAATAAACTTTGGAGAAAAATATGTACAGAAATTTTAAATCTCAATTAGGCTATGAAAATGGTGAAAACAAAATAGATTCTTACGGCGTTGACCACAGTAACTTTTCCCTGCGTGATGAAGTGTCTTATCAAATGGCGAGAACTAATCGGGAAAACGAACTGATAAAAAACTACAACAATCAAGGCATAACGCAAGACTATCCACAGTACAACACCAACTTTTGGGGCAACAATCCGGCTAACAACTATGGTTTCGGCTCCTCCAACATCAGTGATAATATTGAAAACGTCACCAATTCGCTTAAAAATCAGAACTATGGACTGTATCAGAACTCTGGCACAATAGCCTCGGTTCCGCAGACAAACCAGCAGCAAAATACGGCTTTCGGACAGTCAAATAATATCTTGGCACAAAATAACAACACTTCATTAAACCAAACACCAACTCCGTGGAACACTGAAGCAAATAAAATGCAAAATCAAACTACTTTTTCCTGGAATAACAATCCAAATATTTCTATGACCACACAACATAGCGGGCAAAACACAACTTTTATTAAAGATAATCCCCCTATAAATACTACAAATAATCCACAACAATCAAGCTTAGGCAATAACATTTACAAAGGCTTAAAATCTTTTGCTGATGCGACTGAAACAGCTGTTATTGCTGGAACAGAAGGAGCGACATTAGGTAATTTTGACGAAATAATGGGAGCTGCAACAGCTGCTGCCACATTAAATAAAGATAATTATACAATGGGCAGAGATGCTATCAGACAATATCAAAAAAAATTACAAGAAAAAAGCCCTGTAATTTATGGATCAGCCGAATTTATTGGTGCTATGGCGGCAATTATGCACTGTCCTGAAAGTGTTTTAACTAAAATGAAAATATCAAATCCACAATTATTTAACGCCATCTCCGACACCTTTGTTGCATCTTCTGGGTATGCTGAAAATTGGAAAGACTTTTTTGCCAATTTACCAGCTAATGGATTAGCCAATGCTGCTGGATATAATATAAACAAACTAAAGTTTACAAGAGGAATTAGCCGATTAATAAATAATAAAGTTACTAGACAAGGAATAAATTATATTGCTGACAAAACTAAAAATATGTTTTATACTAAAGATGATAATGAAAAGTAGAATACAATAAAGGAATAAACATGGGAAAAAAGATACTGATTGAAAATCTTAAGACTTTAATTTTAGAGACAATAAATGGAATTTTAGCAATTTTTACTGCTGCTGGTACTATCATCATTATGTCATTACATTTCGTTATAGATATATCTTTTTTTCCTATTTTATTTTTATTTGATTTCTATTTATTTTATGGTCAAAGGCTTTTTTTAGAAAAAGTTTGTAAAATCAAATGGGAAGAACGTACTAAAAACGAAGCAAACATATTAAAATACATAGCAATTCCATTGCTACTAGCTGAATCATTTGTAATTTTGTATTGTTATGAATACTCTTTTCCTATAATTAAAGAAACGGCAGAAAATTTTATAAATAAATCGTCCTGATGTTAAACAGAGACGTAATGATTGGGCTAGAAGAATGATAAATTCCATCAATCAGTGGTAGCCATATCTTTAGGAGGGGTAACACAATAATAACTTTTTGAAGCATATTCTTGTTGCCCCTTTTAATTGTTTTTATAATAATTTTAATATAAATAAAGTTAAGAGATTTATTTTGCCTCTCTAAAAAATTCCTTGTTTTATTTTCTAATTCATTATATTTTTATTTTAATATAAATCTAAACAGAGTACATTAATTGAAAAATAGTCTGATTATTTTATTTGCGGTTATATTTTGCGGTAAGGCTTATGCTTTACCGCAAGATTGGCCTTGTGGTCCATTTATTCTGAAACAAGCTAGTATTTTAAGTCAAAATAATTCAGAATTAGAAAGCGAATATACAGGAATTTATAAACAATATTCTTTATCGGTAGATGTTTTCTGGAGGCTTAGTCCTTTGCATTCCGAAGATGATTGCGGAACAGCTGGCTGTTCTGGAACAATTACTAATAATCAAACTAAACAAACAGAAATTTTAAGTTTTTTCTGTGAAAATATAAATGGCGAAAGTTTAAATAATATAAAATGTTATACACATAAAGATGGAGAATATCTTTTAAGCCATTATAAAAATAATGAATATCGTACTGAATTATGTGGAACATATTATAAAACCGTAGATGTAAATGAATGCGAAAAATGTTCTTGTCTAGTTAAGGATTCACGCAGTCCACAATATTCATCTAAAATGAATTGCTTATTAGAAAATAATGATAAATTACATTGCCTAACAGGTAATGTTTATTCTGAAAAATATTTTCATCAAAATACCATTGATGACTTTGAAAAATGCGTTGGATTAAAAATCTCTGATTAGTATCCGTCTTTTACATTATTCATATAAATCAGATGTTCCAGTATGTCTGACAAAATTTTCCCCTCCTCGGCATAAGGCTGAATACTTGGCATTATTCCGCATTCCCCACTGCAATATTTGCTCTCGGCTGCTATTCCGTAATAGAAATTAAATACAGACTTACGAACTTGCTCCAAATAACTAAACATTTGAGCTTGCTGGTTATTGTCAAATCCCTTTTTAATTTCTGTTTTGATAACTTCAATCAAACAATTATTTATTTGCTTATTTTGTTTTTCTATTTCTGATATTGTAGATTTTTCACTTTTTGCTGAGTTACTGCATTTATCAAAAATATCTTTCATTTGCTGCCGACTTATTTGACGATAATCTATTTCAGTAGGCTGCTTAACCGGCAAGTCTGCCAGCTCTGCTGCAATATTATATTCTCCGGCTTTAATACAGCCTGATGCAACCCCTAAATTTATAAATTTACCTTTATTTTTGTAATAAGTATGAACCAAATCAAGTTTCTTATTATTAACTGATATAGGACTTCCTTTAACTACATTTTGAACAGGAATAATAATTGGTTTGGCATTATCACAAAGAGAACAATACTCATATATTTCTTTTTGCTGTTGAATAAGCTTAAAAGCGTTCTCAGCTGTCTGTTCGCCAATATCATAACAAACATCAGCCCAAGCATTATTACCACACAGCAATAAAAAAATCAACAACACCTTTTTCATATTTCATATTCCCCTTTTAATTGTTTTTAGTATAATTTTAATACCGTTAAAGTCAAGAGGTTTTTAGAATTTTATTTGATACTTTTGTTGCTTCTTTGAGATATATTGAAAATTAACTATTTAGCTGACAAAACTAAAAATATGTTTTATACTAAAGATGATAATGAAAAGTAGAATACAATAAAGGAATAAACATGGAAAAAAAGATGCTATTTGAAAAATTATTTAAAATTCTAAATGTTTTACTATTAATTTTTTCTTACTTAGGCTTTCTTGCAATTATATTTTTACATATTGACGCACCTTTTTTCCCTATTTTATTCTTATTTGATCTATATTTCATTTATGGTCAACGGCTTTTTGTAAAAAAAATCATTAAAATTGAATGGCATAATTGCATTCACAATGAAGAAAAAGCTTTCAAATATATATATGCTCCTACGATATTTATAGAAGCGTTTGTAATTTTATATTATCATGAATACTCTTTTCATATAATTAAAGAAATGACGGAAAATTTTATAAATAACCAATCCTGATGTCCAACAAGAACGCAATGATTGGGCTAGAAGAATGATAAATTCCATCAATCAGTGGTAGCCATATCTTTAGGAGGGGTAACACAATAATGACTTTTTGAAGAATATTCTTTTTGCCCCTCTTCATATATTTTTTCTTCTATATCTAAACACCCCTCAAAAAATAAACCTACAACTTTATATATATAATAATTTTCTACTGTATATTTTCCTGAATAAATTTTTGCTGTTATCTCAGCATTCCTCTTACTAATTTCATCCGAACTATTTTTTAAAATATTTTGAGCGTATTTTAACCTACTCTCATCTTTAGGATATCTTACTTTACAAAACATCTTAATATGGTCTTCTGTATTTTCTAGTAACTCACAGCTTCCCTTACTATCAATAATATCCTTATCCAAAGGCGTTCTAAAATCAACCGATGTCGGGGTTAGATATACATAACCAGAACGCATTGACATTGGTTCTAACGGCTGGTTAAAAACCGGATTTACAAACTTAGTTTTCTCTATTTCTTCCGCCAATACCACATTATTACTAACATACAAAAATGACAATAAAATCAACAATACCTTTTTCATATTCAATATTCCCCTTTTAATTGTTTTTATAATAATTTTAATATAAATAAAGTCAAGAGATTTATTTTGCCTCTCTAAAAATCTCTGATTAGTATCCGTCTTTTACATTATTCATATAAATCAGATGTTCCAGTATGTCTGACAAAACTTTCCCCTCCTCGGCATAAGGCTGAATACGCTGCTAAAATAAATATAAGCGGTTCATCACAACACAAACCGCTCACATAGAAATTATCGAACAAAACTAAAATTAAATACCACAACCTTCTTTTTTACGGTCTTCACGTTTGCGCAAAATTTCCAAATCACGGTCGGTGGCAATTTTATTTAAAATTGTTTTCACAACGCAATCAATTTCTTTGCCCTCGCGATAATCGGCAGCCAAGGCAAAATTAACACGATTATCTTTCAGTAATTTTATGGCTTTTTCTTTGTGGTGGCTGCGTGGTTTATACACCGCAATCGCCGTGCCGTTATGCTCTTTTACCATACGCATAGATGGAATATCGGTTAGTCCGTCGCCAAAATAGATAATACGGCTAAACGGTATACGGCGTTTGTCATCTGGAGTATAATCATTTACGGCTTTATCTTCAAATTTTCCTAAACCTTTGTTGATTTTAGAAAGATATTGCACCTTTCCGGAATAGTTAACCACGCGCGCCGGCCAAACCGGCAAACCTTCTTCATTATAGGCAAAAGCGCAGCCATACACGTCTTTAAAAAACTTGCGTATGCTGCAACCTTCAATAATCTCTTCATAGCCAGAAGAAATTATATAGTGTTCAATATCCAATCCCAGAGTTTTGCCATAGGCGTTGATACGCTCAAACCACTCGGTCACACCTTTGAAAAAAACAATAAACTCGCCGCAGCAAAACATATTTTCTTTAGTCAGTTTCAAACCGGTTTCTTCTGCCGTTTTTTTAAAGTAATACATACTTCCGGTCACTTGGTCCACACCGTTTGCCTCTGACCAAGCGTTGGCTTCTTTCCAAAAATTTTCCGGTTTCATTCCCAGTTCAGGAATCAAAAAATAATCCTGCATATAAGTTGTACTGAGCGTTTCATCAAAATCATAAGCAAACGCTACTTTTGTTCTCTTCATCTTTAATCCCTCTTGCATTTTCTAAAATTATAAAGTAAAACAAACTTATTAAAAAACAATAAAGAGAAAGAAGGATTTAAAATTATGGTAGCAACTTCTATGGACCAGCTGGTTTCTTTGTGCAAAAGAAGAGGTTTTATTTTTCAAAACGCTGATATTTACGGCGGTATGCAAGGCGTTTATGACTATGGCCCGCTGGGTGTGGAACTCAAAAACAACCTAAAAGCCGCTTGGTGGCGCGCTATGGTTTATGAGCGTGATGATGTTGAAGGTTTGGACGCCGCTATTTTAACCAACCGCAAAGTTCTAAAATATTCCGGTCATGAAGATACTTTTTCTGACCCGATGGTAGACTGCAAAAAGTGCAAAGGCCGTTTCCGCGCTGACCAAATTGGCGGCAAATGTCCGGTTTGCGGCTCAACAGATTTGACCGAACCGCGTCCGTTTAACCTGATGTTCAAAACCCAAGTCGGTCCGGTAGAATGTGATGAAAACATTGCCTATCTGCGTCCGGAAACTGCTCAGGCTATTTTTACACAGTTCAAAAATGTGGTAGATTCCACCTCCCGCAAACTTCCGTTTGGTATTGCCCAAATCGGTAAGTCTTTCCGTAACGAAATTACTCCGCGCAACTTCATTTTCCGCGTGCGTGAATTTGAACAAGCCGAACTGGAGTATTTTGTAGCCCCTGGAACCGATATGGAATGGCATGAAAAATGGAAAGAAACCCGTATTCAATGGTGGCTTGACCAAGGTTTGGTTAAAGAGCATATGAATATCTATAAAACTCCTGACGATGATTTGGCGCACTATGCTAAAGCCTGCTATGATATTGAATATCAATTTCCGCATGGCATGGAAGAGCTGGAAGGCATTGCCAACCGCCGCGACTATGATTTGGGCAACCATACCAAAAATCAAAGCGAATTTCAGCTGGAAGCACATTGTCACGCCAATCCGGATTCTACAACCAAATTGTGCATTCAAGATGAAAACGGCAAATGGGTGATTCCATTTGTGATTGAACCGTCTATGGGTGTGGACAGAGGTGTTTTGGCTGTGCTGACCGAGGCTTATACCGAAGAAGATTTAGGCGATGGCAACAGTCGTGTTGTTTTGAAACTCAAAAAGCATTTGGCTCCGATTAAAGTGGCGATTATTCCGCTGAAAAAGAATAACGAGCAAATTATGGCTAAATGCCATGAGCTGAAAAAACAGCTGATGAAACTGGGTATCGGTCGTGTGGCTTTGGAAAACACCGGTAACATCGGTAAAGCCTATCGCCGTCATGATGAAGTCGGCACACCGTTGTGTCTGACTGTTGATTTTGAAACTATTGAACAGCAGCCGGAAAGCGTAACCTTACGCGACCGCGACACAATGGAACAAATCCGCGTCAACACAGCAGATTTAGCTGATTATCTGCGCAATTACTTTTTATAAGTCTTAAGATAAACTTAGGAAAAAGGTAGAGAATAAAATCTCTACCTTTTTATTTAATATTCAATATGTTTTTAGATGTGCCGTTAGGCGCGTTGCTCTTGCTCTTAAGAAACTCAAATCGCGTGCGTAGATGCGACGTAATTTTTAAGCGCCGTGTACAAACTAGTACATAAGAAAAAACGGCTGCTTATTGCTGCAACCGGCACTAACTCTCAGAAACTCGGATAGTGTGCGTAGATGCGACGGAATTTTTAAGCGACGTGTACAAAGTGGTACACGAGCGAAGAAATCCCTAGCAGATACCAGCTAGACGAGTTTCCCAAAATTAGACGAGTTTCCCCTAATTACTTTTTAAAGCCTTGGGCAACCACATACATTTCAACGGAGTCCTGCCTGCTGGCATCTGGTTTAAAATGCGTTACCTTTGTAAAGTTTTTTTTCATATCAGTTAAAAGCTCGCCTTCGGTTCCACCCTGAAAAACTTTGGCTATAAAAATTCCACCTTCTGCCAATACCTCTTTGGCAAAAGTATAGGCCAATTCAACCAAAGCAATGGTGCGCAAATGGTCGGTTTGCTGATGACCGGTAGTGTTGGCCGCCATATCACTCATCACCACATCGGCAGGACCGTGCAAAAGTTCTTTCAGCTTATCGGCGGCGCTCGGCTCGGTAAAATCCTGCTGCAGCAAAATAGCACCTTCTATTGGCTCTGCCGGCAGCAAATCCATTCCCACAATCTGCCCGCTGCCTTTGTTACGCTGTGCTGCAACTTGTGTCCAGCCACCCGGCGCACAACCTAAATCGACAATTGTTTTGCCCTTGCCTAAAAAATGATATTTTTCATCCAGCTGAATCAACTTAAAAGCAGCCCGAGAACGATATCCCAAACGCTTAGACTCCGACACATAAGGATCATTTAATTGACGCTGTAGCCAACGGTTTGACGAAGGCTTGTTATATTTTGCCGTTTTTACCTTTACAGTCAGATGATTGCGGCCACGGACAATTTTGGCCGATGCTGTTAATTTTGCCATTTTTGCTCCAATTCATCTATAATTGCTTCTTGAGCGCCTTTTAGCGATGCAGTTAGATTTTTAATTTGCAAAATCTTATAAACAGTGCGGAAAATAATGCAGGCCGCCACAAAAATCGGCGCTCGGTTTTCCCCAATATATGGACTTTTCATCAACTGTTCCAAATTCATCTGCAAAATTTCATCTATTTGCTTATCTATTTGCGCAGTTGACGCCGACATACCATCAGCAATATCCATATTATAATAACCGATTTTGTTAACCATGCTCAAAAGACGCAGCGGAGTGCTAGAAGTCGCCACACAAAAGCATTGCGGTAAATACATCAAAAATTCTGAGTTTTGCAAAAACTCTTCAACGTGTGTTTTAATTTCAGCTTCCAGCTTTTTAGCTTTTTCTTCATCATATTCTATCAAATCAAAAGCTTCTGAAGCTGTTCTGGCTCCCCAAGGTATTGATAAAGTATAAATTTCGGTGGGATTTTTACCATTTTCAGCCAAAATTATCTCTGTTGAGCCACCGCCCAAATCATATAAAAGCACATACTTGGCTGTTTGGGGAACATTCAGAACCGCGCCTTTCAAATTCAGCAAAGCCTCTTCTTCGGCCGAGATAACCTCCAACTTAATACCGCTAAGCTCCTGTACCATTTTAATAAAAACATTGCTGTTTTGCGCTTTACGGCATGAAGCCGTCGCCACCGCGCGATAATGCCCAACATGATAGCTTTTCATCAATTCGGAAAAATTAACCAGACAACTAACCCCGCGCTGAATAGCAGTCTCTGAAAAATTTCCGCTTTCATAAAGCCCCTCGCCCAATTTAACGGTTACGGCCTCATGATACAAAACATTGCCTTTAGCATCAGTAATACGCAAACGGCAGGAATTTGTCCCCAAATCAATCGCCGCCAGATTTTCTTTGTCCATAGTGTCGTCCCTTTCTAAAAAGTTTATGGCGTTTACCACCTTTATGGAAATAATTATTTTTTTGATGATGCATCATATCCAAAAGGATACCTTCGCGAATACCTCTATCTGCAATGGTAATTTCGCTAACCGGCCAAAAAGAACACAACGATTCAATAATAGTGCAACCAGCTATTGTCAAATCAGCTTTAAGTTTGCCAATGCAAGAATGTTTACAGCGCCCTTCATATCCCATATTTTTAATACGCCGGATAACTTTTGCAATATCTGTTCCGGAAAGTGCTATTCCATCAACAGCGGCACGATTATAGCGAGGTAAATTTAAATGCACCGCGCCCAAAACCGTAACTGTTCCGGAAGTACCTATAATTTGTATTTCTTGATTGCTGATTGCTTCGCTTATATGATATTTATCTTCAAATTCCTGCAATATTTTTTGCGTACGCTCAACAATGGTGTCATAGGCCAAAGTTGTCATATCTTTTCCGGGAAAAGCTTCGGCAATGGTAACCACGCCATACGGCAACGACACAAAACCTTCAATAAAAGTTTTACCGGTTTCCGTAACCCGCGCCAACGAAATTTCGGTTGAACCGCCACCGATATCAAAAACCAACGCCCGCTTAATCATACGGTTTAAAAGCGGCATACATCCAACCACCGCCAAACGGGCTTCTTCTTTAGAAGATATAACTTCCATATTCAAACCTGTAGATTGCTTTACCGCCATTTCAAACTCTTTGCAGTTAAGCGCACGCCGGCATGCGGCTGTTGCCACAAAACGCATACGAACAATCGGCTGATATTCATTCAATATGGCGCTGCAAACTTTTAGCGCGGCAATGGTACGGCGGATAGCTGGCTTAGAAAGCATATTGCCGTTGATAATTCCTTCGCCCAAACGAGTTATACGAGAAAAGGTTTCAACCACATGAAAAGAGCTGGGAGTCGGCTGGGCAATAACCAATCGGCAAGAGTTTGTTCCCAAGTCTATGGCCGCATAGCAATCACCCTTTGGCAAAACATTGCTCTCTTCTGCCTCTTTTTTATCTCTAAACTCTCTATAATCCGGTTTCCGCCCTGTATTCAATTTTATTTTGCCCCATACATTTCCTGACGCAGCTGACACCGCAGTTCGTCAATACAAACTAAACCGTTTTTATTATCTTTGAAATACCAATATTCCCAACCATTGCAAGCAGCTGCGTTTTGCTCGGCAGCACCAACTTGATGAATAGAACCTTCTGCCGTGCTGCTTTTGATAGAACCGTCAGCCCGAATGGTGGCAAAATGTTTGCCGCTGGCATCGCTCAAAACATCTCCGGGAGATAGCATACCATGCTCAATCACCGCTCCAAATGGCACGCGCTGCAGTTTCTTTTTAACCGTATAGTCCAAAGCATCGCCGCTTAATGTCTCAATACCGTCGACACGAGCTTGAGCGCCGGCAACATACGATTTATCACGTTCAATACCAATAAAATTACGTCCCATTTTTTTTGCTATCGCACCAGTCGTTCCGGTACCGAAAAACGGATCTAAAACAACATCGCCGGGCTTGGTCGACGCCAAAATTACACGATACAGCAATGCTTCAGGTTTTTGCGTTGGATGTAATTTTTCGCCCTGACCGTTTTTCAAGCGCTCTTTGCCTGTGCAAATAGGAATTTCCCAAATACTGCGCATTTGCGTTTCATCATTCAGCGCTTTCATGGCCTCATAATTAAAAGTATATTTTGCTTTAGGATTTTTTACCGCCCAAATCAAAGTTTCATGCGCATTAGTAAAACGCGTACCCTTAAAATTAGGCATTGGATTTGTTTTGTTCCAAACCACGTCATTCAAAATCCAAAATCCCAAATTTTGTAAAATATAGCCGACACGAAAAATATTGTGATACGAACCAATAACCCAAATGCTTCCATCATCTTTCAAAATGCGGCGAGCGGCGCTCAGCCATTGTTTTGTATATTCATCATATGCGGCCAAGCTTTCAAAACTATCCCACTCTTCATCAACGCCGTTAACAATCGTATTATCCGGACGCAGCAAGGCCTCGCCCAATTGCATATTGTAAGGCGGATCGGCAAAAATCACATCTACCGAATTTTCTTCCATCTGATTCATTGTTTCGATGCAATCGGCATTGATTATTGTGTTCAAAATTGTTTTAGTATCCATTATTTTTCTCACTTATTTTCGTGTTAAATCCCATTATTATCCGATAAAGTTATAATTTTATTAATAAGAAAAATAAAAAATAAGCATATTGCCGACTTTTTAGCACTATTTCTGCTAAAATTCGGCAAAACACATTACTCAAATAATTTTTTTAAAACTTCTTCTTTACTTTCTACAAGTTTCAACTCATCCAAATCTTCTTGACCGGAAAGACTGCGTTGTTTTTGAATTTCAAGCATTTGCTTTGCCACCGGTTCAGTACGATCTTGTAACATAGTAATAAGAGCTTCGGCGTTGCGGCGAACACTCAGCGTATACAGCAAAGCTGATAATCGCTGCTGCACATAAAAAAATCTATCGGCGTCCCATTTATGATAAACAAACCACATCTTGCTTTTCCAATCCATAAATTTGGACGGACGGCTGATTTTGTATGACACCATCAAATCATCTGTCCAACCCAATTCTTTAAATTGCGTCCACAAACTAATAAAATCATCAAGCTCTTCCGCCGAAATTTTTTCTGTATATCCTTGCTGTTTTACGGCTATCTCTTCTTTAAAGCGATCCCACCCAAGTTCCGCAACCTGACATTTCAGTACAGAAAGAATAAGGCAGACGCACAAAACCAGCAGCATTAAGCGTTTATTAACCGAAATTACCATTCCAATTTCTCCATACAATAATCAACGCTCAAACCATAGCTTGTCGAAAGTTCGTCAACTTGCTTTGTCAAATCACCTTTTATCTGATGAACACCGTTTGTCAACAACAGATTTTTACCGCCAAAATTATTACCTAAACGCATATCTGTTGCCATGTTGTCTCCAATAAACAAACAACGTGACGCGTCAAAATCACCTATATTTTCAGTCAAATATGTAGCTATACGCAAATCCGGCTTGCCGAACGGAACAATTTTTCCGCCCATTATGGCAAATTGCTCTGCCAATGAACCAACATTGGCTTTTACTCCGTCTTTTGTGAGCACACTCGTATCATTGCCCACGCACAAAAACGACAGATGCAAACTCAGCGCTTGCTCCAAAACAGAATTCCATTGTTCTGTTTCAACCCCAAATTTATTGGTTTCAGCCAAAATAAAATCTGCCAAAACCACACTGTCGACTTTTTCAAAAGCCAACCCATCAACCGAACACTGTTTATTTTTATCCAGCGAAAAATAAGTTGAACCTGATTTTATCTGATTTTTTAGATGGTAGTGAGCAATTTCACCGGCTGTGATAACCGCATAAAAAATATTCATAGGCACGCCGCTGCGTTTTAAAAACCAAAATAGATTTTGCACGCGCATTCCGGTATTTGAGGCCAAAGCAATTTTTTTACCGCTTTGATACAGCTTGACTAAAACATCAATACTTTCAGGAAAAATTCGCTGACCGTCCGTCAACACGCCGTTGACTCCGCAAACAACAATATCAAATTCATCGCGAATACGTGAAATATGTTTAATTGTTTTATTCATCTTTCCCTAAGTGTTAATATTATACCATTTAGGGACATATTCTAACCTTAATTAGTAAATTTTTAGATAAAATTTTAATTTACCAGAAAGTTATTTATCGCCGTAGTTATTTGCTGAACAAAAAATTGTTTATTATCAAGCCATTGCTGTGGATTTTCTATTTTATAATAACCACGGCTCATACCATCGTTTATTTTCACCAACACCACTGAAAGCGGCTGTTCAAGCATATAAGCGGTCGAAAAAACAAACTCTCCTTGCTCTTGATAGTTTATTTCAAAATAACTGAACTGATTACTATAATCCTGCTGATAAATATCATACAGCAATCCCATAGCCTCGGCACAATGCTCGCAAGGTTCATTGTTATAAAAAACATAGATAATAGACTTGTTCCAATTATCTTCGTTTTCTTCCACATATTGCCTTATATACGGCGTGCTGCCAGACAAATCAACCCATTGGGCTTTGCAGACCGAGGCGCATATCAAACCAACTCCAAGCACGAGTCCGCTCAGCATTTTCATTTTATATTCTCCCCATAAAAATCACAGAGGAGAACAAGACTCTTTCAGCCACTTCTTTTCATCATCATTTACACACGCGGCCAAACTTTCATACACTTTGCGGTGATAATTGTTCAGCCAGTCTTGTTCTCCCGCATCAAGGAGATATACATCAATCAGCTTTTTATCAATAGGCACTAAGGTTAGGATCTCAAACTCCAAAAAATTCTCATACTTTTTTGAAGGCTTACTATACACCAAATTTTCTATGCGGATACCATAGGCGTTTTCTTTATAATACCCCGGCTCAATAGATGTCACCATATTGGCCTTGAAACCATACATACTTCCTTTGTTTGAAATACGGTTTGGACCTTCATGCACGTTGCCAAAACAACCTACGCCATGTCCGGTTCCATGCTTATAATCTTTACCTTCCCGCCAAAGCGGCAAACGAGCCAGCGCATCTAGATCGGAAGAGCGTCGTGTAGGGAAAGAGTGTAGATCTCGGTGGTC
>ERZ1024349.62-NODE-62-length-15491-cov-8.461000_pt1 | contig 15491 bp, 11 predicted proteins | sample MGYA00520789_ERZ1024349 | MGnify/ENA primary metagenome ERZ1024349 (study PRJEB33242, sample SAMEA3444257) | Homo sapiens | biome: Host associated; feature: Gastrointestinal tract; material: Stool | place: Uganda | collected 2011-01-01 ...
AAAGACATTAACAGTTCAAGGTAAAGGATGTTTTGGCAAGTTAGGTTTTTCAGAGCTTTACAATTATAATTTAGGTAATCCATTGTATTGGGATTGGAAAGAGGAGTACTTTCCACCAACAACTTATGCAGAAAACATTGTAATAGGTGAAGGAATAACTGCAATTGGTGACTATATGTTTATTAATTCCTATAACGTAAAAAAAATTACTTTACCTAAAAGTCTGAAAATTCTTACCTAAGTCATAACCAACTGTTATGCCTGCACTATCAGTATCAGCTAATGCATTAAATGGGATAACAGTAACCAATAACATAAATACTAAAAATAAGCTAATTAATTTTTTCATAAAATCACCTTCTAAGTAGCAAAAACTATTTTATAAATACACTATCTTATATATAAAATTATAATTTATATTGTAATTTTTGTCAATACTGTATAATATATTACATTAACTTTTTTTAAATCATGAATATTAAAATTACAAACAAAAAACCTCCCATTAAGGGAGGTTTTTTAATAGATTAGTATTGAGTTTATATTGTAATACTAAAATTACATTTCTCTTGTATCTTTTTGAATTTCGTTAGCACCTAAGTCTTCATCAGTTTTGAACTTATAGTCATTACCAGGAATAATAGCATTTAGGATAATACCAACTAGAGAACCTACTGCAAGACCTGATAGTTGAATTGTTACAGAACCGATTGTGAAAGAAATATTACCGGCAGTTGAGAAAGTAATACCTAAAGCTAATACAAGGATAATAGCCATAATAAGAACATTTCTCATATTTGTAAAGTCGATTTTGTTTTCAACAATGTTTCTAACACCAACAGAAGAAATCATACCGTATAGAACTAGTGAAACACCACCAACTGTAGCTGATGGAATTGATGTAACGATAGCTGCAAACTTTGGTGAGAATGAGAATAGGATTGCAAAGAATGCTGCAATTCTGATAACTCTTGAGTCAAATACCTTTGTAAGGTTAAGAACACCTGTGTTTTCACCATATGTTGTGTTAGCAGGTGCACCGAATAGTGCTGCTAGAAGTGTTGCTGCACCATCACCAAGAAGTGTTCTGTGTAAACCTGGATCAGCAATACAGTTCTTACCGATTGTTGATGAAATAGCAGAAATATCACCGATATGTTCAACCATTGTTGCAAGAGCAATAGGAACAATTGTGATAATTGATGTTGTAATTAAGCCCCAATCAGTGTCACCTGTAAAGATGCTGAATACTGTTTGGTCATATGTAAATGGTAGACCAATCCAATCAGCCTTTGCAACTGAAGTAAAGTCAACTAAACCTAAGCAAACTGCTACAACATATGAACCAAGAACACCACAGATAATAGGGATAATCTTAATCATACCTTTACCGAAGATGTTACAAATAATGATAATTGCAATTGCCACAATAGCAACTATCCAAGATAAACCGGCATTGTCACCTGAACTTTCACAGTTGTTGATAGCTGATGGTGCCAGTGTTAAACCGATAGCAATGATAATCGGACCTGTTACAATAGGTGGGAAAAATTTCATTACTCGGTGAGCACCGAATGCTTTAAATAATGCTGACAAAATAAAGTAAAGAACTGATGCACAAGCTACACCAAAACAAGCATATGGTAGTAGATTTGCTTCACCCTTAGGTGCAATTGTTGCATACCCTGCAAGGAATGCAAATGAAGAACCTAGGAATGCCGGTACTTTACCCTTTGTTACTAGGTGAAACAATAATGTTCCCAGACCTGCAAAAAGCAATGTTGATGACACAGAAAGACCTGTAATCAGTGGTACAACTACTGTTGCACCAAACATTGCAAACATATGTTGCAAACCAAGGACAACCATTTTGCCTTTACCCAATTTACGGGCATCGTAAATTGCTTCATTGTTGATTTTTTGTTTGTTCATACTCATACTCCCTAACATTTATTTAAAAGGCTTATGCCCTTTGTTACATAAATTAACCCCAATGCAATAAGCGCTTTTTGCAATGGGGGTAAAACTTTTATTTGCCGACAGTTCTCTTACATTCTTTTTCTTCACAAGGATTGTTGTCACTATCAAGGAAAACAACAGTAGGTTTGTGAGAACTTGCGTCTTTTTCTTCAATTAATTTATAAGCCATAATAATAACATGGTCACCAACTGCAACCAGTCTTGCTGCTGCACCGTTTACACAAATGATACGGCTACCTCTTTCACCGGCAATAACATATGTATCAAAGCGTTGACCATTTTCAACATCTACAACACTAACTTTTTCATATTCATAGATGCCTGACTTTTCCATTAAATCTTTATCAATAGTTATACTACCTACATAGTTAACATCAGCTTCAGTTACAACTGCTCTATGTAGTTTGCTTTTTAACATAGTAATCATCAAATCACCCTTAATTATTTCTCTATCTTATCTATTATACCACCTAGTTAACTAAAAATCAATGTTTGTAAAAAATTGTTATAAAAATCAGAAACCTGACTTTTTCATAACATTATCAAGGAAATCAATTTCTTCTTTATTGTCATACTTTTTGTATTCTGACAAATTCTCTTGATACTGTTTTAGGTTCTTTGAAGTTAAAATTTTGAAATCTCTATGTAGCCAATATAAAGGTAAAAGCAATTTTTTATTTTTTAAACTTGGATATTCCTCTACCATTCTTTTGTATGGTGGGAAAATTCTTGATTTAATATAATTTTCTTCTGTAGAATTATTATATTCTTCATTGTATTTTCTTCTTTCATTTAGGATTCTATTTTCTTCTGTACCGAAAGTCATATTTGAAAGAATATAAACATCAACATCATCAAAATCTTTAATTCCTTTATTGAAATATAAATCAGCTTTTTCAAGTAGCATTTGATGAAATTTTGTAAGGTTATTTTCCTGTAACTTTTCATTTATAAAATCATAGTCAGCATTATTATTCTTAAGATATTTATTTAAGAAATAAACATCAATTATCATTCTGACGCCCATACCACCTAAGTCACGATAATGCTTAGCAAAATGCTCAACAATATAAATATAGTGGTATTCATCGGTAAATTTATAGGTGTGATTTGTATTATCAACTAGATTTGTATTACTGAACAAATTTTCTGTAAATACTGAATTTCTAAAGTTACCATTATCACAATGAATTTCAAACTGTACAAATGGGTCTTGCACTGCAACAATTAAATCATCAGTTGACTCAATTATTCTATAGTCTAGGCTGGAAAGTATAGTTCTAGCTTTTTCAATATCTTTACTTTTAATATGAACATCAACATCATTTGTTACCCTAAAATCAGGTTGAGGGTAGGTGTCTTTAATAAACTGACCTTTCACAAGTATGTTGTCTATTCCCTGTTTTTCAAATTCTGCAATTAGCTTTTTTGTTGCTGAAAACTGAGATGCATCCTTCATCAGCATAAACTTTCTGCACCTAATGAACATATTCATAATTTCTTTAGGTACATTGATTTTGCTTTTTTCTAAGGCATAGGAAACCATATTTGCAACTCTGCTTTTTGCAGAGGTAAAGTACAAATCTCTAAAATCAATCTGATTATTATTCTCTAAAGGAATATTAGAAAATAGAAAGCCAAGTACATTAAGGAGAAATTTATATTGAGTTTTTTCTTTTGGAGAAAATTCCTTTTTCACATTAATTTTCCTTTACAATAATTTTCTTATCTTCAATACAAACTTCTTTGTTGCAAATTGAAAGTGCAGCTTTTTTATGAGTGATAATCATACAAGTTTTGTTTTGTAGATTTACAAGATTTTGAAGTAATCTTTTTTCTGTTTCTTCATCAAGTGCAGAGGTACATTCATCAAGTAAAAGAATCGGTGACTTAGTAAGGATTGCCCTGGCAATAGCAAGTCGCTGAACTTGTCCTTCTGAAAGTCCTATACCTCTCTCACCTAACATTGTATCAAGTCCACTAGATAAAGTATCTACAAAATCAGCACAAGCAATTTTTAGTGAAGTGTGGATTTCTTCATCAGTAGCATTTGGTGATACAATCAGCAGATTGTCCCTAATTGTACCTGAAAGTAGGAAATTACCTTGTGGCACATAAGCAAACATTTTTCTTGAATTTTTATCAATATAAAGCTTTTTCTTATCCTTTAAATCAAGATAAATTTCACCACTTGAAACATTGAAAACAGACATTAGAAGTTTCATAAGTGTGCTTTTGCCTATACCTGTAATACCCATAATGGCAACAAAGTCACCTTTATTGATTTTTAGGCTTGTATTTGACAAAACTTCATCTCTGTCATAACTAAATGTAATATTGTCAAAGTTGATGGACTTTAGGTTATTATAAATGTTTTCCACATTAATTTCACTTTTGTTAAACTTTCTTTCCTGTGGAAGTGACTCAATTTCCATAATTCTCTCTGCTGATGCAGTAGCAGCAAAATAAGTAGGAAAAATTCCTGTAAGTCCTGAGATTGGACCTTGAATTTGAGAAACCAAAGCAATAATTTCTGTTAGCACACCATATGTAATATTGCCATGAACAATATTATAAGCACCCCAAATTAATCCAAAAGCATAACCAAGCATAAACACAAATGAAAATGCTGAGGAGCTGATAACAGAAAGTGTGTTTCTCTTTCTACGGATTACATAGTTATTTTGTTGCAAATTTTTTGCATCTTTTAGCACTTCATCTTCAATATCAAAGGACTTAACTAGGAGTAAACTTGCAATAATTTCTTGCAAAAAGCTTCTCACTTTGCCATCTGTTTCTTGACCTTTCTTGTGAAAGTTCTTCATCTTAGTTCTATACAAAGATGCCACAAAAAGAGCCAATGCACCACCAACAACAAACACCATTGTAAAAGGAATACTGATTTGTACCAAAACAATAAACACACCTGCAAGTTTTACAATCATATATGTTAGTTGAGGAATGATAGTAACAATTGCACCTGTTATTGTACCAATGTCGCTTGTAAGTCTGTTTAACAATTCACCTGAATGATAAGCTGAAACATCAGCAAATTCTTTTTCTAATATTTGTTGAAATAAGTCTGTTTTATAACTAATTTCAAGTTTAGCACTAATTCTAAACACAAAAATCCTCTGTAACACACTAAAGAAAATATCTGCACAAACGATACCACCAAAAATCATACCGTAATGTGCAACACCACCTAAAGGGTCATTTGCATAACTTGGGTCATTACCGGTTGCAGCATTTACAAGGTACTTACTGGCTATAGCAACATATACACCGATTACTGCAAGAATACCGTAGATTACAACAAGCAAAATTATTGATGGTAGCTGAGATTTACTTTTCTGCAATATCCATCTTAATGCAGTTTTATTCACTTTTTTCTTGTAAGTTGAACTGTTCATTTTCTTTTTATCTTTCTATAATATGGATATAATTTTTCTTTAAAGGAATAATATTTCCATCTTAATTTCTTCTTTGCAACACATTTTCTGGAATAAATCTTATAATTAAGGTCAGTGATTTTATGAGTAACATTGTCCTTAGTAAAGGCAGTTACAACTGCAAAAATATCTTCCTTAGGCACATTCACTTCACAAACCATTCTGTTATCACCACAAATGTTATATGTACCGTCATTATTGACTTTTATGATTCTATGAAGTACATAGGAATTAGTTGGTTTATGGTAGAAAAATACCACATCATATTTTTTTAGTTTTGTTGGCTTAGTTAAGGTTACTGTATCGCAGTTATCCCTTAGCATTGGCAACATTGACACACCTCTGGGTGTGAAATTCACATTGCTACCACTATTGAGAATTTCCTTAAAAATCGGTACAAGTTCACTAATAGGCACTTGTTTATTCAAGTAAGTTACCGTCCTTTAGCTTTGTAATAAAGTTGTCTATATCTTTCTTTGCTATATCTTCAGTTACTTCATATTCATCAAGCATAGCCTTTAGCAAATCTTCTTTTGTTGTATCATTTTCTAACTTTTCCCATAAAAAAGCACCGGTTTCATTAAGATTCATCATACCGTTAAAGTCAACAGTTGCCTTGCCTACAGGAACCACTACATAACAATCTGCAACTTTTCGCAGTAAAAAATCTTCCTTAATTTTCATATTTATCTTCCTTTACTATAGTATCATGAGAAAGTATTGCTGAACTTTTATCCATATTGCATTTCAGTTTATAGAATTTGCAATTCTCTAAAATTACATTAATCATATTTAAAGAATCGTTCATTTTGTTTTTGCCAATTCTTCTCATAGTTTCTTTAAACAAATATCGCATTGCTTTTTGTGGGGATAATTCTTCAATAGAATTATTTTCACTTCTTTCCAAAAAGACAATTGCACCTAAGACAGCACTGTCATTTTGGAATTTCATTGTTCCACCGGCAAATGGTGAGCCATATACTATCAGTTCATTATTCTCTAGACGAATTATAGGTTTATCATCATTTATAATTTGTACCTTATCACCATAAACTTTATGCCACAATGCAGTATGGGTTGACTTACCTACACCACTATCAGCAGAAAAAAGATAGCACTTATCATTATATTTTATTGCTGATGAATGTATCATAATGGCATTGTACTTTAAGATTTTTTCAAAAAAATCAAAAGATAAATATACATATTCTGTTTCATAAATAGGGACTTTGGGATGAAGTGAAATGTATTTTTTGTAGTCATCAACAGTAAACTTATCCCCTACTTTTATCACATCAGAAGTAGGTGTTTCATCAGTTTCAAAAAACTTAATCATATCTTTTGTATAATCATAAAGAGGGTTAATCTCAACAAAAAAGTTAGCAAATTTACAAAGCATATTACCCTCCAAAACAATCTATCTAATAGCACAACTAATAACAAAAATGATGTTATATGTACTATTTAATTATAAATGAAAAGTATGAATAAATCAAGGAATCGCAAAAAGTAACAAAAAAAGAGCTACCAAAAAGGCAGCTCTAAAATATTCACTTAGAATTTATCAATCATATGCAATGCATACTTCTGAATAAGTGTTGAATCGGTAACATCAATTTTTCCGTCACCATTTACATCAGCTCTCTTAAAGATTAGTGCACCCTCAGGAATTTCATATCCTGATTGTAAAACAATGTATCTCATAATATAAACTGAATCTCTAACATTGATAGCACCATCATTATTAACATCACCAATTAAAAGTGGATTTTCTTCAAAGGCAATATTGTTGTCCTTAGCATATTTCTCGGCATATGAACCATAGTCACCTATAATTGTAAGATTTTCACCACAATTGCTGAAAGCATTATCAGAAATTGAAGTTACAGATGAAGGAACATTAACCTTAGTAAGTTTAGAACAATTACTAAAAGCACCATTTGCAATAGTTGTTACTGTATCATTAATTTTAATTGACTCTAGGCCTGAATTAAAGAAAGCCTCATCACCAATTTCTGTAATTGCAACACCGTTAGGCAAAGACTTTAGAGAAGTACAACCGTCAAAAGCTCTGGTACCGATTTTTTCAGTATAAAAGTTAACATTAACCTTAGTTAGGCTAGTACAGTTCTTAAACATATAATTAGGTAAAGTTTCAATTGCTGAGTTTACATAAGCCTCAGTTAATGAAGTACAATTGTTAAAAGTATATTCACCCATTGAAGTTACTGTAACAGGTAAAATTATTTTCTTTAGCTTAGTACAAGAAGAAAATGCACTGAAACCGATACTTTTAATCGTGTTTGGCAAGGAAACTGACTGAATTTCATCATGTTTATAAAACACTAAATCATCAATTTTAGTTACAGTATAACCATAAACAGTGTCAGGAACTTTAACAGAAGAACTGTTGCCATTATATTCAGACAAAGTTGCCTGATTTGTAGTACCATTAAGTTCAAAAGAAAAATTACCGTACACAACTTCAGCAGCACTAGCTGACATAGGAACAATACTTATTAAGAGAAGTACAACAAATGCTAAAGAAATTATCTTTTTAGATTTTTTCATTTTGTCCTCCTATTTAAATAGCAACACATAGCAGAATGCTATGTGTTGCATAAATTTTACTGTAAACAGTTTACTTGTGTTGAATCACTAGTTACCTTACCCTTATCATCAAATATGTATTTAATGCAGTTGTCACTAACAATCCAATCAGTTGCACTTTCCTTAGAATAATTCATAGCACTAAATGTATAAACCTTTTGATTAACAAGTGCTGATTGTTTAAAATCAGTAGTAAACTGAACTCTGTTCTTGTTAGTTAGTAAATCCGTACTAGCTGTGTAAGTTAAGCCCAAAGCCTTGTTATCGTTTTCGCCGTCAATCTTAATTGTGACACCGGAGAACTGAGCTTTACTACCATTTGCTTTAATCAAATTATAAACATTTTTACGAATATTTTCTAGTGCAGTTGTGTTATCCTTTTTAATATATTTTTGAATGAAGTCGTTAGGGTCTAGAATATAGATAACTGCAACATTTTTGATATTAGGGTCATCATCAGGACAATTATAAACATTCATAACAGTGTTTAGACGAACTCTATCGATACCGTTACTATCTATATGGTAATCAGGATTATTCATAGAAACAGTTAAACCAGGTTCGGTATTATCCTTAGCCTCACCATAAATAGCATATAAATGAATATCATTAGTTATACGATAGCCATACTTGTAAGAGTTAGATGCAATAGACTTACCGGCATTATCATATGACCAATACAAGAACTTAAGCTCTTTCTCACCATTCTGGATAGACATTGCAGTGCCGGAATAAGTACCTGTGAAACCTGTAACACCATATTCCTTTAAGTAAATACCTTCTTCATCGATAGGTTGAACACCATTTTCGACACCTAAACGAACATTATAGAATACAGGATTAATAGTATTTTCCTGTGTACCAACAAACTTGCCATTATTAAGATTCCTTAGTTCACCGGAATTTGTAGCAAACATAAATGTTGGACTATAAGACTTTAGATTATTAAAGAACCAAACTGTAATTGAAGTAACCCGTGTATCTGCCCTTTTAGCCTCTTCTTCTGTTGCGTACTTAGTATTACCATTGTAGTAAGAAACCCAATCTTGACCATCACTTACTGCAGCACCGTCAGAACCTTGAAGTCTACCGTAGCAGTCAGTGTGATTTGCAAAGTTAGCATCTGATGAATAAGCTTCGCCATATGTTTTATACTTATTAGGCTTTGTTTCATCATAATTTCTATATGATGGAAGGCTCTTAATGCCTTTATCACCTACAGCATCAGCCTGACTTGTGAAGAACTTATAAGAGTCAATAACATTGTCCGGGTCAATTCTACCGGCAGTAACAGCCCTAGTAATCATACTAGCATAATCATATGTGCCATCATCTTTTTGATATTTTGCAAGATCAGCAACAGAGAATACGTAGTTCACTACAGTAGGTGTTTTGTTAATGTGAGCAACAGTACCTGTTGTCACATCTCTATCATAATACTTAAATGAAATAGTGAATCCGGCTTCCTTATTAGTGTAAGTAAGTTGTACTGTCTTACCTGCATTACTAGCATCATTTGCGATTGGCATATTACCTGTAACTGTTTCAGCATCTTTACTGATTGTGCTATCTACAGAATCATTACAAGGTATAAAATCAGTATCCGTGATTTCATTAGTTTGAGCTGCGGCTTTAGTAGAATTTAAAGTGGTGGCAACAAATTCACCGGTTACATTATCAAACTGATAACCTGTTCTTTGCTTTTCAGTTACTTCATAGTGAGTACCAACAGGGATACCGGTGATAACAGCATATTCATCAGCTGTAATGCTAACACCGGACGTACCATAAGTACGAGTACCTTCTAGATTACCTTTAGAATCGTAAACTTTATATGTTAGGTTTTCATATTCATTTAGCGTTTTATCATCTTTGTCACCAAAGATATTTGACAATTTAACAGCAAAGGTGAAACGGTCACCACTCTTTGGATCAACCCTATTGTCACTATTATCAGAAGTAACCTTCTTTATAATTTTAATATCACTTGTTGAAACAGTGTTAGTAAAGTTAACTGTCATAGCACTTGAATCAGAATGGTTTTCGGAATAATCTGCAAAGTAGAAACCATCAGTTTTGGCATTTGTATCATTACTGAAAACATTCGAACCTTTATTACCCTTTGCCTCAGTTATAACTTTTTGGCTCTTATCATCAGTGATTTTGTAAGAAGTTGAGTAGAAATTAGAAACATTTCTTCTAGTGACTTTTCCGTTAGCATCACTTGCAACACTCATTGCTGTGTTTGAATCTCCGGCATTTACTTTATACAAAGTTTCGTTTTGAACTACCTTTACCATTGTATTACTAGGAATTTTCGAATTAAACTTAGCAGACTGATTAAACAGTAAGTTGAAACCACCATTAGCATCAGTTTGACCGGAAACTGCTGTTGAATTGTTTTCATCAGTAGAATTTTCCAATTTTGCAAAATCATCCGGTAAACTAAAGTTAATAGAAGGTAATCCTGTATAAGCATTTTCCAAAAGCGTAGACCAATAAGAATTACATGAGTTACCACTATCATTCTTAACAGCCAAATAGTAGGTTGTACCGCTAACTACTCTACGGATAATGTTGTCAGTAGTTACAATAGGATATAGTGGATTAGAAGTACCAAATGTAAAGTTACCGTTGTTGTTTAGAATATTGGATGTAGTCTTGTTAGGAAGAGTGCCATACTCTCCTGTTAGTTTAGTAAATTCATCATCACTGGCATATTTATTTTCAATCATATAGCTAAAGTAATCTTTGTTAGCAATACCCATAGTGGCATCCTTTAGACCCGGGTTAACTGAATCAAAGTTTACATCGTTACGAACAAGAAGACCTGTGTTCTGAGGTAAGTTAAAGCTGACTGAACAGTTAGAATCAAAGCTACCTCTTTCCATATAGAACATCTGAAGAGTATGTTTCTTGGAAGAGTTTTTGTTGTTAAATTCTGCACCGTTAGCCTTGAATATATTTGCTAGGTTAACGGTTGTAACATGATCTGCGTCAGTGGCATATTTATCGTCTGTCTTAGGGTCAGCAGTACGGTTATTAATGTTATCTGATGAATCAACAGCAGCCTTATAAATAACCTGCATTTTAGAGAAGTTGATTGAACCGGATGAAACCTTATGAGCACCACCAAGGTCAAGAACCAATACACCATCAACATATACCCAAACGTCATCGTCACCGGAGAAGTTAAATGTAATGTCTTTTTGTGTACCATCAGCAGCAGTTAATTTACCTGTTTCTGACATATAGAAGTCAATATCAAATTCAGTACCAAAACCATATTTATTTGCATTAATATTATCAGTAGTATTATCAAATGGGAAGAAACCAACACCCTTATCATTACCAACAGTAGCGTTTGAATATTTATCTACCTTGAAATCATTGTCAACAATTACTCTGTTCTTATCAGTAAATGAATCATAGGAGTAGGTTGTGATACCATTAAATGTTGATTCGTTAAATGGGAAGTTCAAGCCTTCATAAACATTTGATGCAACATTGGAATTACTCTCTAACTTTAATTTATCATAATCAAACAATGGCATATTGCCTGAACCGTCAGCAGTCAGCAGATAACCACAACCATTTTCATTTTTGCTTGTAGAAGAAAGTGTATTTCCTGCCAAACCTTGAACTGAAGCATAATAAGCATGATTATCATCCCAACGCATAGCCAAGTTATCCTGAATTCTAAAGTTTTGGTTTCCTGCAACTTGTGTTGTATTTTTAGGGTCAAAATAACCAAAGAATAGAGGGTTAGCATAAGCAGTATCATACAAAGCATTTAAATTAGTGTTAAATGTGTTTGTAACATTACCACCTAAATCATATTGTGTATTATAATTAACTGCATTTGCCTTAAAGTTCTTTGTAGGAACATTATTGTTCTCTCTTGATGTTTCTGTCCAGAATGAACTATCAAGAACAACACCACGAGAATAGTAAGCACCATTTTCATTTTTGTATAACAAATAAATTCTGTTAGGGTTTAGACCGATTGAAGCGTCACCTTTATCACCCTTAGGGTCATTAGAGACAAATGTATTTTTTGTATATAATGTAGTTTCACCACTACTTACAAATTTAAATGATGTTGCCCATACAGGCAGAGATACCTTGTAAACATTAAATTTCTTTGAACCTTCAACACCGGAACTATACAAGTCACCCATATTTACGGTAATTGTATTAGAACCGGAATCATTACCGTCTTTATCAACTTTAGTTGTAACATCAGCGTAACCTTTTTTGCCTGCAACAGAGTTATTCCAATAGTAAATTCTTAGACCATCATCACCAGTATCTGGATTTGAAATACCGGTACCATCTTTATCTGTAGGCTCGGCAGGCTCAGCAAAGTAATAATCAACTGTATTACTATTATAAAAAGTATTTGTCGTACCCATATCAAAAGTAGCTACTGCATAAATATTGTCATCAACAATGTAAATAGTTGGTGATGAAGCACCTTCATTACAATTAATTGTATAAGTTGGAATACCTGCAACATCATCAGTATCAATTGTACTACTTGTGATAGTTGTATATTTATTTTTGCTTTCAGAAACAGTTAAGTTACAGACTGTATCATCAGAGATTGTTTCATCTGTAAATACTGCGATAGTAACAGATTGAGCACCATTAGCAGGTTTAAATGAATCTTTAGTTAGCTGATAAAGTTGACCCAATGTGCCATCTTTAACTTCAGCAATATAAAGAATTTTTTCACGATAGTCAACTTGAATAGTTTCACTAGATACATCTGTATAAGTTAGATTTACAGTAGGGTAATTTTCATCAGAATATGTTGCATTTGTAGAAACAACTACCTTATAAGAAACCATACCTTTTTCATAGCTTGTTGTTTTGCAAGAAGCAGTAAGATCTGTTGTTGTTTTTTCTCCTACTTTGTTATTCTTTCCATCATAGAAAGTATAAGTATAGGACGCATCACTACCTTCAACATGAGTTCCATTGATTTTTGCTGTTAGAGTAACATTTTTGCCAGTCTTTACGGCAGTTGCACTTGAAGAAAGAGTAACACTTTCAGCTAGAGGCTTAGCTAGAGATTCAATTTTGAATTGACCTTCGCCATTAGTATTAATGTCAGAATATGTTACTTTATAAGAACCGGCAGATAGCTTATATTGAATATTCGTAACATCATTATTATACCTATGACTCATCAGATATGATTTACCAAGTTCACAATTCTCGCTACCATCACTATACTGTTCACTAGAGTTTGTACTTGTAGAATCTTTGATGTAGAAGTAATGAGTACCTGCAACAACAGTTATAATGTACTGATAAGTACCATCTTTAGCCTTAGTGAAGTTACCTAACAATGTACCTACTTCATTTTTACCTTTTGAAATATATAGCTGATATTTTGAAATTGTATCATCCTTAGTAACTTTAAACGTAGGAGCACCGTCAGAATCAATATTAACAATTTCTACAACATAAGTACCTTCGTAAGGAACATAATAAGGTTTACCACTATCCTTTACAGGTGTATATATTTCGCCATTTTTTACTTCTTTAAGATCATTTTGAAGACCACAGCCATATTGAATAGTTGTACTACCATCACTCCAAGCAATTCTAAACTGACCATTACCATCAACTGCAGTTGGCTGAGCAATTGTAAATGTAGCTTTACCATTTGTATCAAATTTGCAACCATCATTAAATGACCATGACTTATTATCATCAAAATGACCTACTACTCTATATTTTGAATAATCAAGTGGAGTAGGAGTTGTAGTTGTTGTTTCTGTTGGTGTAGTTTCTGTAGGTGTAGTTTCTGTAGGTGTTTCAGCATCAGTAACCTTAATAGTAGTAAAGTCACCACTAATTTCAATATTTACCTTTTTACCACTTGCACCGGCATATTTGAAACATCTAGAGTTATCATCTGTCCATGTTTCGTTTGTAACCAATGCACTTGCAACACCACTGGATAACTGTTCTGTAGTTTCACTTGTGCCTTTATAATGTGTATTTGTATCAACATCATAAATTCTAAAATATGATTCACTGTTTTCCATTAGGAAATCATTTAGATAATACTTGTTATTATCTGAATCATATTTAAATGTAGGAGTTTTAGGATCTTTATCGAAATCTCCCCACTTGTTACAAGTAGTACTATTACACTTACCATAAATATATACTGTATGACCTGTAGTAGGTGTCTCACCACCATAAGTAGTCCAAATATAAGATTTACCATCAGAATTAATTTTAATACAGTTCTGACCATCAGAAGGAACTTGGGTAGCATTCATATTAGCCCAGTCACCCTGGTTAGTTTTTGCAACAATTACTTTGCTAGAACTACTAAAAGTCAAGTTACTTTGCATAGTAACAGCAAGCACCTTATCAGCTACCCATTCAGCATTACTATATGAACCAGTAAAACTAGAAGCATATTGTAATGTCGAACCATCTTGATAGTTAACGCCTGTAGTAGTAATATTACTAAAATCATAGTACAATATGTCGCCTTTAGAAATCGTACCACCTGATGCACCGGCACCGGTCTTGTTCACATTAGTTGTTGCAGCAAGAACTGAAAAAGAAGAAACTACCATCATAAGAGCAAGTAGTAACGCCCAAGTGCTAGAACTGATGCGTTTTATTTTTTCTTTCATTTTTTATACCTCCATTACAAATAATTGCATAAGAAGTTGTGAATATTTGCTCATTTATTTCGACTCTACTGTCTGACCATCAATAGTTAATAACCGAAAAAAGGGTGCAAAAACCCACAATTATTTATTATCATAATAACATTTTTATTAGGTAAAATCAACTATTTTCGCAAAATATCTTTGATTTGTATATGTTTACGAAACTTAATTATTTTATAGAATTATAATAACTAACATAGAAATATTTTTATACATATTGCACAAAGAGTGGTAAACATAAAAAAACAGACCTCATAAGAGGTCTGCAAAAATACTGATAAACTATACCACTGTCAACCCAAATTATCGATAGTACCGTAGGCATCTTTCATTGTTCTTTCATCTGAACTTGACAAGCCGGTACCTCCACCAATGGCATAAAACTCCGTACTTCTTTTATTATGGTTTGATCCATAGAGGTTTGCGCATACAAGTGAATCAAGTTCAAAATCATCATATTCTATTGTTGGAGTTTCATAAACTTTTTTCATACTTATCCTCCTCTACGCCTACCGAAAATAATTAAGATTATAATAACATATTTAGATACAAAAATCAATATATTGGGCGATAATTTTATAGACACACAACTAAAAACAATTGTTTCACTTTATAAATATATCACTAAGCACTGAAATATTCAAGGTTTTATCAGCAAATTAATAAAATTTGTGCAATTATTTGTAATGGAGGTAAGATCGGAAGAGCGTCGTGTAGGGAAAGAGTGTAGATCTCGGTGGTC
>ERZ1024349.66-NODE-66-length-14945-cov-14.562122_pt1 | contig 14945 bp, 16 predicted proteins | sample MGYA00520789_ERZ1024349 | MGnify/ENA primary metagenome ERZ1024349 (study PRJEB33242, sample SAMEA3444257) | Homo sapiens | biome: Host associated; feature: Gastrointestinal tract; material: Stool | place: Uganda | collected 2011-01-01 ...
TGGTATCAGCAATGAATTTTTTGAAATTATTTCCAGCTTCAAATTTTCTCGTTTTATCTAATTCTGCATCATATTGTCCTAATTTATTATATATACTATCCCTATCAACAAGATGCTCTATTCTATACATTCCAAAAATATTTGTTTTGTTAAAACTGTTATTTATTTCTCTCTGTACTATGTTTCCCGAAAAATCAACCATTTTATGCTCAAAATAATTTTTTAAAAATTGGATATAAAAATTGTAATTCTCCTTATTGTTACTAAAATATAGAGGAGCAAGACGCTGTTTTAGTACAACATCAGATGCATATAGTTTTAAGGACTTTTTAAATTTATGTATTAAATTTGTAGAACATAAAAAGGATATTTTCTCTTTGTCAATAATATTTGCATCCACTAAAATTTTTTTCATATAATCCTCACTTTCTGTTTCTTAAATTGCATTTCATAAAGGGCTTTGTATTGCCCGTTTTGAATGCTCATTAGTTCCTCATGAGTACCTAATTCTACTAATTCACCTTCATTGATGACAGCAATTCTATTTGCGTTTTTAATTGTTGATAGTCTGTGAGCGATAATAAACACCGTACGATTTTGCATCAAATTATCCATTGCTTTTTGCACAATCGCTTCTGATTCATTATCTAACGCTGAAGTTGCTTCGTCAAGGATTACAATAGGAGCATTTCTCAACATCGCTCTTGCAAGATTGGATTTACTAAATCAATGGAAAGAATTTCGCAGAAAATCAGATAACAAACTCCAAGCAGATTATGATTTTGTAAACTTGCATAATACAAGTAATTCACATCTTTTTGAAATATTAGGTAAAATTAGTAGAGGTACATTACACCGTTGGGGAAACATACTCAATGGAACAGAAGATTATACTAAACTTATTCCACAATATAGGTATGCAAAAGTAAATGAATACAGAACTTGTTTAACTGATGAAGAAATTAAAATATTTATGGGATTATTACTTCATCCAAATCGACTTTGCATAGGTGAAGCGATTGCACTTACAAAATACAAACTCCAACAAAAAGGACAATCATACATTCCAGCAGATATTACTTTTAGAAAATATGCTAATTGGTTCAAAAAGAATAATTATGACAAATGGGTTTTAGCTCGAGATGGGGAAAAAGCTTTATCCGATAAAGTTGATCCATATATTAAAAGAGATGCAAGTTTGTTAGAGGTTGGAGATATTCTTGTAGCAGATGGTCATAAATTAGCTTTTAATGTAATAAATCCTTTTACAGGTAAACCAACAAGAGCAACTTTAGTTGGCTTTCTTGATTGGAAATCTACAGCACTCGTTGGTTATGAAATTATGTTAGAAGAAAACACTCAATGTATTGCAAGTGCTTTAAGAAATGCCATTATTAATTTAGATATGATACCTAAAATTGTTTACCAAGATAACGGCAGAGCATTTAGAGCGAAATATTTTACAGACGATAAAGGATTCTCTGAACTTGGCTTTAATGGACTTTATTCCAAACTTGGTATAGAAACAGTATTTGCAAGACCATATAACGCAAGAGCAAAAGTTATTGAAAGATTTTTCAAAGAATTTCAAGAAGGGTTTGAAAAATTATTACCAAGTTATATCGGAAGTAATATTCAAAATAAACCCGCCTATATGATGCGAAATGAAAAACTCCACAAACAATTACATAACGATTTTGTGCCTACGTTAGACGAAACAATAAAAATGATAGATATGTGGTTGAATTTCAAAAATTCTCAACCTTGTCCGAATGCACCAAATAAAACAATAGCAGAAGTTTTAGAAGAACGTAAAAAACAAAATGTAGATATTAATTTGTTAGACAATTTGATGCTTGCAACTGAAGTAAAAACAATACAGAGAAACGGAATCAGATTTTTAAACTGTGATTATTTTGATGAACGACTTTATGGGTTTAAAAGTAAGGTTTTAATTAAATACAACCTCTTTGATTTGACAAGCATTAAGGTTTATACAATAAAAGGTGAATATTTATGTACAGCAGAACGAGTAACTGAAACTCATCCGATGGCAAAAATTTTAGGCGATGTGAAAGATTTTGAGGACTATAAACAGAAAATTGTTAAACAGCGACAATTGAGAAAGAAAACTATTAACTCTGTAAAACAATATTTAAGTAATGAAGAAATTAAATTCATTGAACAGAAAATGGATGAACCAAAAGATGTTGAATTCAAACCGCGTTCAAATCCCCCTCAAACCTTGTTCAAAAATAATTCAGAAAAATATGAATATTTAATAACAAACGATCCAAATAATTCTTGGATAGTAGAATTTAAGCAAACAAAGGAGTATAGGCTTTTATATGAATAAGATTTTTGTTAAAACGCAGAATGTCAAAAACTTTATCGGACTTGTTGAAAATTTGATAAATAAGCCAAAGAATCTTCTGAAAATGGGACTTGTTTATGGTGAGCCCGGACTTGGAAAATCTCAAACAGCATTATGGTTGGCTTGCAAATATGATGCGATATATTTGAGAGCGACAAATCTTATGACTGGTCGCTGGCTATTAGAAGAAATTGCTAAAGAAATGGACGAAATTCCAAGATATTTGACGTCAGATAATTTTAATTTGATTATTCAGAAACTAAAACAAAAATCTCAATTAATCATTGTTGATGAAATAGATTATTTGATGAATAATTTAAAAACGATAGAAATTTTAAGGGATATTCACGATGAAACCGATTCTCCAATAATCTTTGTTGGTATGGGATTGGCTCATAAAAAGTTGGAACGATATAAACATCTTTTTGATAGATTTTCTGAAATTGTGAAATTTGAAACTTTTGGGGTAAATGATTTGTCACAAATTGTCAGCCAGTTATCAGAAGTTACATTTACCCCAGATGCTGTTGAATATATCCATTCAAAATTTAACAGATTCAGGCAAATAGTTCAGTTAATAAACCAAATGGAAACCTTTGCCAAAGACAATAATTTAACAGAAATAACAAAAGAAATTACGGAGCAGATTTTATGAATATAGAAAAATTAGCACGACATTTAAAAGAATTTACACTAGACGAAATTAATATGATTGCAGAGTGTGATTGCAAAATAGAACTTGAACATCTTTTGAACAGTAATAAAATATACTTTGAACAAGGTAGCTACAAATACGTTGAAAAGGTAGAAATAATCGATTATGCGATATTTTCGGCTGAAGCATCGGATGATAAACCTTTGAACTTTGAAACGGCAGTAAAATTCTTTTTAGAAAAATATGCCAAAACTGCTTGCACTAAAAAGACTTACGAGACTTATGAATCGATTTTCAGGATAAATATTCTGCCATTTTTTAGGGGCAAAATAGTTCAAGAACTCACAATGGAAGATGTAAGGTGCAAAACTAGGAATTTGGGACATCGACGGCTGAAAAACACGCTAACGCAACTTAACCAACTTTTGAAATATTGTAAATCACAAGGCTTGGTCTCAAAATGCTGTAGCTTTCAGGTTAAGAGGCTTAATGAGAAGAATGAATTTAGTATGAACAGAATAATTTTCAAGGATTAAAAATGAGTAAAATGAAATATTATAAACAAGCTGAAACTCTGTTTTTACAAGACAATTTGGCAATCGACGAGATTTGTAAAAAATTGAACGTTTCTCGCCGTACGATTTTTTATTGGCGAACGAAGTATGAATGTGACAGAAAAAAGCTGAAAAATTAGCAAATAAAGAGGACTTTTCAAAAGAACTGCAGGGTTTTGTTGAAAAACTAATGGCAAAATTAACTATGGATATGCAAAACAAAAAGCCCGTTAATCAGTCCGAGTATTATACTTTGACAAATTTGCTAAAATATTTGCCAGACTTCGTAAAAATGGAGCTCAAACAACAAACCGAAACCCCAAAAACAAGCGGCCAACTCTCCGAAGATTTTGTTAAACAAATTGAAAAAGAATTCTTTGGGATAGAGTAATTATAAATATTTTGATAAATTGTATGCATTAGTGCCAAAAGCTATAGCTTGACCTTCACGAGTTTTAGGAGGATTGATTAAATCTAAAGCTCCAGTTACTCCATCACAAATAGCCTCAACTTGCGTTCTATCTTGTTGAGGAACTGAAGCTACAATGAATTTAGATAAAGCAAATTTGATTGCCCAATTTCTCAAATCTTGTGCAACTGCGTTTTGGTATTCAAAATTTTCATATTGTCTATAATTCATACTACCATTATAACATATTTTCGAGCTTTTCAAGTGTTTATAGGTATTACAGCGGTTATAAAAATTAATATTTTTATGATAGGATAAAGAAAAAAGGGTTGACTTATGCGAGAACAATTTTTGGAATATATTGAATCAAGACCTTCTTCTGCAAATTCTGGTTCAAACTATATTAGTGGTATAAATGCTATATCTGAGCGTTTTTTGAAGTTTGATTTATTTAAAATAGCTTCAGCACAAGAAGTTCAATCTATTATATTAGAATTAAAAAACAATAAAGACTTTATGCAAGCTAATACAAAAGGTCATAATATGTACCTTCGTGCAATTAAACATTATATTTTTGTTAGAGCCTAACAAAAATTCTATTTTAAAAAAATCAAATCTTACAAATATTCAGAAACTTATTGCAACAGAGATGCTAAAAATCGTAATAAGTGGGCAGGTAAGGATTGAATATAATGAATTATCAGAACGTATAAAAAAGGAATATGGCATTATAGTTAACCCTCACACAGAATTCCCTATTCTTATTGGAGATATCTCAAAAATTTGTCATTCAATAAATTTACCAATGATATCTTGTATTGTTGTAAATAAAGAAACTCAATTACCAGGGATTGGTTTTTATAAATTATATGACGAACTAAATGGCACAAAATATGCTAGTAATAAATATTTTGAAGAAAAAATTAGAAATGACGTTAAAAAAGCTATTTTAAATTGTGGTGATTGGTATAAATTATCAGAATATCTTGATATTGAAATAGAAGGTATTGTTACTCCTAAAGAAAATTCTAAAACAGAAAACAAAACAAACAGTGTTAGTATAAATAATAATGATTTATCAAAATTTGAAAGTGTTTTTCCCGAAGAAGTAAGTGAAAAATATCAAGAGGGTACGGTTAAATCTGTTCTAGTAAATAAATACGAAAGAAACCCAATTGCGAAGAAAAAATGTATTGAATATTTTGGTACACAATGTCAAATATGCGGATTTAAATTTTCTGAAAAGTATGGAGCAATTTTTGAAAATAAAATTCATGTACACCATATAAAACCTATCGCAGAAATTGATGAAGAATATGAAATAGACCCAATAAAAGATTTAATTCCTGTTTGTCCTAATTGTCATATGATTTTACATTCTAAAGGCAAAAATGAAGTCTATTCTGTAGATGAAGTTAAGAAAATGATTAAAAATAATTTATAGTCTTTCGATATACCAAACCGAGTTGCCAAAATGGTTGAAGTTCCATTGGAGTTAGAAATAGAAATTAAATTCCATTGAATTATCGTCTTTGTAGTTATAAAAAGGCTTATTTAGTTCGGTTTTGCGAAAACTTTCAAAGGCTATTTGTATTTCTTTGGCAAACTTTTTTCTAAATTCAGAATATGGAATATCCAACGTCTCTTTTGTTAATTTATTTTTCACTTTCATTTTGCTTCGCTCCATTACAGATACAGACTCACAAGTTTCGACTCTGTCTCAACTGTTCGTTTTGTAAAAATCATCTTCAAACCCTCTTATGCTATCAAGTTCGACGTTGTATTTTGTGCCTTTCCTATCTACACAGGTAGCAAAATCTATTTCTACATCCGCAAATTTATTTTTCCAAGTACAAATCAATAACCCAATTTCCTGTGTTTTTAAGTTCAAAATCTTTGTTCCGTATAACATGTAATTTTTTTCAACCATAATATACTCCTTTCAAGCTACACAATTCATCACTTTTTCAATGGGAAGCTTCAAGCATATATCTAAAATCGTATCATTTGGACATAATAATTTTGAAAACAGCTTAAACGGATTTTAAACACCTTTTAAACGTTATTTAAGCTTCAACATTTTTTCATAAAAATGCATTCAATACATCTGCATCATTGTGCAAGTGCTTAATTATCGGTGCAAGATTGTAGTATTCTTCAATTTCCAGCTAATTTACGACAAAATAATCTATAACAACAGCTTTGCTATAAATATTTTTCGACCATTTGCTTTGTTACTTAAACTTCTTTGAAGTAATGTTAGATCCGACTTTTTCCATACGACCTCCTTTAGTGTGTCGTATGCATCACTCAAAATCTACAAATTATCACAGAAACTTTATAAAACTTAACAAACAGACATGTGCCTAAGTCCTTTTGCAGAAAGAATTTAAGACAAATAACAATCGAATAAGACTGCGAGTATAGTAACTTACTACAAAAATAATCTTGACAAATACCGCTTTAGCATGGTATATTATGAGTATAATAACTTACGACTATAATTTTTTAGGAGTAAAATATGATCTATCACTTTAAAAATATATCTACTATTATAACAGGGCATGTTTTTAGAAGCAAGATACCCTATAATACTGACGGGAATATAAATTTATTGAATATGGATGCTATTTCTACTGCTGGTATAGTCCGTATTTCAGAAGAAAATATAAAAAAAATACAGCTAAATAATATTAAACCAGAAGAAATTATCATGCCAGGAGATATTTTGTTTAAAGCAAAAGGGCTTAATAATACCGCTGTACTGATTGACAGCATCCCTCCAAATACAACCGTTACAGCTTCATGTCATATTATAAGAGTTGTAGACAAAAATTTCTTACCAGAATATGTCTGCTCATGGTTAAATAGTGCCGCAGCAAAAAATCATTTTTCAAAAGGAGCTGGTCAAGCAACGGGAGTTACAATTGCAAACGTCAGCAAAGCAACACTTGAAACGTTAGAAATCCCATTGCTTCCATTAAAGAATCAAAAACTCATTTCTGAAATAGAAGAATGTTCAAAACAAGAAAAAGAACTACTATTAAAAATCGCAGAGAAAAAAGAGATGTTAAATCGTGCAATTATTGAAAAAGAATTACAAAAATATTAGGAGATAAAACATGGCAGTAATCAATCAAGATGAAATTAACAACATTGTATGGAAAGCATGCGACACCTTCAGAGGTGTAGTAGATCCTTCCGAATACAAAAATTACATTTTGGTATTCTTATTTATCAAATACATCAGTGATGTATGGAAAGATAAGTATGAAGAACTAAAAAAAGAATTCGGTAATGATACTGAAAGAATAAAAAGACGTCTTGAAAGAGAAAGATTCAAATTAGACGAAACATGTACTTATGATTACTTGTTCAAACATAGAAACGATAACCAAATCGGACAGTTAATAAATCAAGCATTAGAAAAAATCGAAGAAGATAACAAAGCTAAACTTGAAGGCGTGTTCCGCAATATTGACTTCAATTCTGATATGCAATTAGGTGAAACCAAAGAAAGAAATGCTCGTTTAAAAAATCTTATTGAAGATTTCTCTGACCCGAGATTAGATTTAAGACCTTCAAAAGTCGGCAAATCAGATATTATCGGTAATGTTTATGAATATTTAATTGCAAGATTTGCTGCCGGTGCAGGTAAAAAGGGCGGAGAATTTTACACGCCATCACAAGTATCTGTTCTGCTTTCAAAATTGGTTGAACCAAAAGAAGGCGATAGAATTTGTGACCCTGCTTGCGGTTCTGGTTCACTGCTAATAAAGGCGGCGAATGAAGTTGGTTCAGATAATTACTCTTTATACGGGCAAGAAAGCAACGGCAGCACATGGGCATTATGTAAAATGAATATGTTTTTGCACAGCAAAGATAACGCACAAATTGAGTGGGGTGATACCCTAAATAACCCAAAACTTATAGAAGGCGATACAACAATGAAATTTGATGTAGTTGTTGCAAATCCTCCATTCTCACTAGACAAGTGGGGTGCTGAAAATGCTAACTCTGATAGATTTCATCGTTTCTGGAGGGGGGTACCACCTAAAAATAGGGGAGATTACGCATTTATATCACATATGATTGAAACAGCAGTTGCGGATGGTGGCAAAGTCGGAGTTGTTGTTCCTCACGGAGTTCTATTCAGAGAAGGTGCGGAAGGTAAAATCAGGAAACAATTTATTGAAAATGATAATTTCTTAGATGCTGTAATTGGTTTACCGCAAAATTTGTTCTATGGTACAGGAATTCCGGCTGCAATTTTAGTATTCAAGAAGAATAGAAAAAACAATGACATCTTGTTTATAGATGCTTCAAGAGAATATGAATCAGGTAAGAGCCAAAATATATTGCGTGATTCGGATATTGAAAAAATTGTTCAAACCTATAAAAAGCGTGAAACAATTGATAAATATTCTTATCTTGCAACTTTAGACGAAATCAAAGAAAACGAATATAATCTAAATATTCCTCGTTATGTTGATACTTTTGAAGAGGAAGCGGAAATTGATATTCAGGCTACTCAAAAGGAAATTGAAAATCTTGAAAAACAGTTGGCTGATGTTCAATTGAAAATGAAAGGATATTTAAAGGAGCTTGGGATAAATGGGTAAGAAAGAACTTGAAAACGAAATAACATTTTATAATTCTCCTGATGGAAGAGTTACTGTCGAGGTTTTATATGCAGAAGAAAATATTTGGCTTACCCAAAAGAAAATGGCAGAATTATTTGAAACTACCCCCCAAAATATTACTTTGCATTTAAAACATATTTATGAAGAAAACGAGTTAGAAAAAAAATCAACTTGTAAGGATTACTTACAAGTTCAAAACGAAGGCTCTAGAAAGGTTTCAAGAAGTTTAACTTATTATTCACTAGATGCAATTATAGCTGTAGGTTATAGGGTTAAATCGGAAAGAGGTACTCAATTTAGGCAATGGGCGACTTCTATTTTACAAAAATATATTCATAAAGGGTATGCTCTTGATAATTACCGTTTTAAATACGGTTCAAAATTTAGCACACGATTTTTTGACGATTTATTAGAAGAAATTAGGGATATTCGTTCAAGTGAACGAATGGCTTATCAAAAAATAACAGATATATATGCCACATCTGTGGATTATTCCCCTAAAACAGAACTCTCAAAACAATTTTTTGCAACTGTACAAAACAAACTTCATTTTGCGATTACAGGAAAAACAGCTGCTGAAATTATAAAAGACAGAGCAGACAGCACAAAACCTCATATGGGGTTAACTTCTTGGAGAAAAGGCCCAGATGGTAAAATATTACAGAGTGATGTAGTAATCGCAAAGAATTATTTACAAAAAGATGAACTTGATTACCTTAATAGGATTGTATCAATGTATTTAGATTATGCGGAAATGCAAGCTATAAAAAGGCAACCAATGTATATGAAAGATTGGTTTAAAAAATTAGATGCATTTTTAAAATTTAATGAGGTGGAAATTTTGACTAATGCAGGAAAAGTAACGCATGAAGTTGCAGAATCTCTTGCAATAGCCGAATTTAAAAAATATAAAATAATTCAAGATAAAAATTATGTATCTGATTTTGACAAAGAAATCGAAGAGATTAAACGAATAACAAAAAAGGATAAGGAGTAAACATTATGACAATCATTAATATAATTGCAATCATATTATCCCCCATAATAGCATTATTTATATCACATAAAGTGCAAATAAATCACGAAAAAAGAAAAGAAAAAATAGAGATTCTTAAAATTTTGATGGCAAGAAGAGTTCTTGCTAATAGTACAGAATATGTTAATGCTCTAAATACAATAGACCTAATATTCGCAGATAGTCCAAAAGTTAAAGCAGCATACAAAGCCCTATATGAAGCATATCACCAACCAAACTATGATATTTCTAAAAGTCAAATGATGCTTACGAAATTAATTGAAGCAATAGTAGCAGATGTTGGTTATAAAGAAAAAATTACTTGGGATACAATACAACAACCATATTATCCTATATGGCTTGATAATCAAATACAAGCTGATTCAACCATTCAGGAATATAATTTGGCTATCGCTAGTTCTGCTTTGTATGGCTACCAACGACAAGAAAATAATAAGGGAAAATAATGACGGAAGTAATTGAAAAAACTGAATATAAAAAAGGTTATAAGAAAACAAAACTCGGCTGGATTCCTGAAGATTGGGAAGTAGTATTAGCAGGAGATATTTCATCAGTTGTAACAGGTGGTACTCCGTCAAAAGTTAAGCCTGAATATTGGAATAATGGCAATATTAATTGGATGAATTCTAGTGAAGTGAATAAAAAATATATCTATAAAGTCGAAAATAAAATTACAAAAATAGGTTTAGATAATTCTAATACAAAATTATTACCCATTAATACAATAATGATAGCACTTAATGGGCAAGGAAAAACTCGTGGCACTGTAGCTATTTTAAAAATAGAGAGTTGTTGTAATCAATCATTAGCTGGTTTTATATGTAAAGAAGGTACTAATTACCAGTTTTTATTCTTTTTCTTGCAAAATATGTATGATGATTTAAGAAATATCACTGGAGATGGTTCGCGAACTGGTTTAAATTTAAATATTTTGAGAAAGCTTAAGATTATCTTACCTCCATTAAAAGAACAGGGAAAAATTGCAGAGATATTGTCGGCATGGGATGACGGAATCGAAACTTTAGAAAGACTCATTGAGCAAAAAGAAATATTCCATAAAGCTCTTATGAAAAACTTATTAATCGGTAAAATTAGACTTTCCGAATTCAGTAGTAAATTGACTCATTCAAAATTCAATAGCATATTTGAACGCATTACTCGTAAAAATGAAGAATTAAACAGTAATATTTTAACAATATCTGCACAAAATGGTTTAATTAGCCAAAAAGATTTTTATAATAAAAGAATTGCAAGTGTAGATACTTCAAAATATATATTATTAAAAAATGGCGAATTTGCATACAATAAGAGTTATTCAAACGGCTATCCGTTAGGTGCAATCAAAAGACTTGACCTGTATGAAAAAGGGGTTGTTTCAAGCTTATACATTTGTTTTAAACTAAATAATTCAGACAATTGTTCAGATTTTTGGAAATATTATTTTGAAGCAGGAATGTTGAATCGTGAAATAAAAATGATTGCACAAGAAGGGGCAAGAAATCACGGTTTATTAAATATGGCAACAGAAGATTTCTTTAATATGCTACTATACCATCCAAAAGATTCAAAAGAACAACAAAAAATTGCAGAAATATTAAATAAAAGTGATAAAGAAATACAATTATTAAATTCTAAATTAGAGAAGTTAAAGGAACAAAAAAAAGGTTTGATGCAAAAACTTCTCACTGGTCAGCTTAGGGTAAAAATATAAAGGAGGCATTTTATGGTTAGAAAATTAATTCCAATGGCAATTTGTTATGATTTTGATGGTACATTATCTCCAGGTAATATGCAAGAATATGGTTTTATGGATAGTTTAGGAACAACTCCTGAGAGATTTTGGGTAAAATCGAATAGTTTTGCTAAAGAACATTCTGCTGATATAAATTTAGCATATATGAAAAGAATGATAGAAGAAGCAAAAATAAAAGATGTTCCTTTCAACAAGCAAGCATTTTGTGATTATGGGAAAAGTGTAAAATTGTTTGAAGGAGTAAAAGAATGGTTTACAAGAATCAATAGATATGGGAAAGAACATGGCATAGAAGTTAAACATTACATAATTTCTTCTGGTTTAAAAGAGATTATTGAATGTACTGATATTGGAACATGCTTTGAGTGTATATTTGCTTCATCTTATATATATGATGCTAATGGAATTCCAATTTGGCCAGCAAATGTTGTAAACTATACTTCAAAAACACAGTATATATTTAGAATTAATAAAGGTTGCTGTGATATCAATGATAATAAAAGCATTAATTCATATATTAAAGAAGAAGAGCGTGCTGTTCCTTTCTCAAATATGGTATTTATCGGCGATGGTGAAACTGATATCCCTGCTATGAAAATGGTTAAAGTTAATGGTGGTCATTCAATTGCTGTGTATAAACCAACTAAAAAAGATGCAAAAACAAAAGCAAAAAAGTTAATTAAAGATAATAGGGTAAATATAATAACTCAAGCTGATTATCAAGAAAATAGTATGATTGACAAATATATAAAGGCTTTAATAAATAAAATTGAAGCCGATTACACTTTGAAAAAACTTGAGAAAAAGGATAATTAGATGCAAACACCATCATTTATAGAAGATCATATATCACAAATACCGGCGCTGCAGTTGTTGCAGAATTTAGGCTACACTTATTTAACTCCTGAAGAAGTTTTAAAAGAGCGTCAGGATAAATTAAGTAACGTAATATTGGAAGATATTTTAGAACAGCAACTTCTTAAATTTAACAAGATTCAATTCAAAGGTAAAATTTACCCATTTTCTCCTGCGAGTATTCGTGGTGCAATTGATGCTATAAAAAATGTTCCTATGTTTGATGGTTTAGTTACAACTAATTCAAAAATCTATGATTTATTAACTCTTGGTAAAAGTTTTGAAGAATCAATTGGAAACGATAGAAAAAGTTTCACTATAAACTATATTGACTGGAATAATATTGAAAATAATGTATTCCACGTAGCAGAAGAATTTGAAGTAAGCAGAACTTCAAGCGATAAAAAATATCGCCCTGATATTGTTCTTTTTGTAAACGGAATACCGCTTTGCATTATTGAATGCAAAAGACCGGATATAAAAGAACCTTTGGAAGAAGCAAAATCACAACATTTAAGGAATCAGCAAGAAGACGGAATTCCGCATTTATATAAATATTCTCAAATATTACTAGCATTAACATCCAATAAGGTTCAATATGCAACAACAGGTACGCCAAGAAAATTCTGGGCTACTTGGAAAGAACAAAAACTTAAAGAATCTGACTTACAAGAGTTGGTTAATAAGCCATTATCAAATCAACAAAAAGACAAACTTTTTGCAGACAGATTTAAATATGTAAGAAAATATTTTGACAACATAGAAGCAGAAGGACGACTTGTTACAGAACAAGACAAGTTGTTGTATTCATTATGCCAACCTAGAAGGCTATTGGAACTTATGTATAAGTACATTGTGTATGACGCTGGTATTAAGAAAATTGCTCGTTATCAACAATATTTTGCCATTCAAGATACCTTAGAAAGAGTAAAAATTATAAGACATGAACGCAGGCAAGGTGGTGTAATATGGCATACTCAAGGTAGTGGAAAATCTTTAACGATGGTAATGCTTGCAAAAGCAATATCGCTTGAACCTGAAATCGTTAATCCAAAAGTTGTTATAGTAACGGATAGAATTGACTTGGATAAACAAATTTCAGATACGTTCAAATCTTGTGGTAAAGTAGTAAAAAAAGCAACAAGCGGCGAAGATTTAGGAAACATTATTGCGGATAACAAAGAAACAATAATAACAACTGTTATTAATAAATTCCAGGCAGCATTACGTAAGAAAAAAGTTATTGATAATTCTAAGAACGTATTTGTTCTTGTTGACGAAAGCCACCGCAGCCAATATGGTAGTGCTAATGCTCTTATGCAAAAAGTATTTCCAAATGCTTGCTATATTGGTTTTACGGGTACTCCTTTGATGAAAAAAGAAAAAAGTACTGCTGTTAAGTTTGGTGGAATTATAGGTACTCCTTATACAATCAACCAAGCTGTAGAAGATGAAGCCGTATTACCTTTGTATTACGAAAGCAGATTAGCCGTTCAAAATGTTACACAAAACAGTATTGATAAATATTTTGACATTATATCAAGAGACTTAACAGATAAGCAAAAAGCTGATTTAAAGAAAAAGTTTAGTACAAGAAGAATTTTAAATGAGGCTGAACAAAAAATTGCTAATGTTGCTCTTGATATCAGTCAGCACTTTGAACACAAATATAAAGGAACAGGTTTTAAAGGACAATTAACCGTACCTTCAAAAGCTATTGCTCTGAAATATAAAAAATATTTAGATGAACTTGGTATGGTAACTTCTGAAGTTGTTATCTCTGCTCCTGATACCAGAGAAGGGAATGATGATATTTACGAAGAAACTTCAAGTGAAGTAAATCAATTTTGGAAGCGTATGATGGATAGATTTGGGAATGAATCAGAGTATAATGCTCAAATAATAAACCAATTCAAAAATGCTCCGGAACCTGAAATACTAATTGTAGTTGATAAATTATTAACAGGTTTTGATGCCCCTAAAAATTCAGTTCTATATATTGCTCGTTCACTAAAAGAACATGGGCTTTTGCAGGCTATTGCAAGAGTAAACCGTCTTGAAGAAGGAAAAGATTATGGTGAAATTATAGACTACTATGGACTTTTGACAGAATTAGACGAGGCACTTTTAACTTATAGCAATATTGGTGATTTTGATGAAGAAGATATTCAAGATGCTCTTGTATCTGCACAAGAAGAAATTAAAAAATTACCGCAGTTACATTCAGATTTGTGGGAAATATTTAATGGTATAAATAAATACGATATTGAAGCATACGAGCAGCATTTAAAATATGAAGATGACAGAGATAAGTTCTATGATAAATTGAGTCAATATTCAAAAGTATTGCAACTCGCGTTAGGTAATTTCAAGTTTTTAGAAGAAACTTCGGAAAAGAAAATTAGCACATATAAAAATGACTTAAAATTCTTTTTAAATTTACGTGTTTCATTAAAGTCTAGATATGCGGAATCTATTGATAGAAAAGAATATGAAACTAAAATTCAAAAATTAATAGATACTTATGTTACTTCAGATGAAATTATACAAGTAACAGAACCTGTGGATATTTTTGATACAGAAAAATTCAAAGCAGAAGTTGAAAAGAAGGTTAGTACAAGATCAAAGGCGGATACAATAGCTTATAGAATTTCTCGTACAATATC
>ERZ1024349.67-NODE-67-length-14937-cov-13.544819_pt1 | contig 14937 bp, 15 predicted proteins | sample MGYA00520789_ERZ1024349 | MGnify/ENA primary metagenome ERZ1024349 (study PRJEB33242, sample SAMEA3444257) | Homo sapiens | biome: Host associated; feature: Gastrointestinal tract; material: Stool | place: Uganda | collected 2011-01-01 ...
ATGCTGATGATGAGATTTGCAGAAGCAGTTATGTCAATTCCTAGCTTTTATTTACTGATAATTCTTGCATCTATCCTTCCTTCTGGAATGACCAGTACTCAAAGATTTTTGTTGATTGTAATCATTTTGGCTCTAATCGGTTGGGCAGGATTTGCAAGAGTTGTTAGAGGGATGGTTTTATCTATAAAAAGCCAAGAATATATTCAAGCTGCACAATCTATCGGAGCTTCTAAAATGAGAATTATCATTAAACATATCCTTCCTCAAACAACCAGTTTTGTAATCGTGGCAATGACATTATCAATTCCTTCGTATATTTTATCAGAATCAGGATTGAGCTTTTTGGGACTAGGAATTCAGCAACCAGATGCAAGTTGGGGGAATATGTTAAAAGAAGCACAAGAATTCACAAATATTTTGTATCGACCTTGGCTTTTAACTCCTGGATTCTTAATTTTTGTATCAGTTTTGGCATTTAACCTAATCGGTGATACCATAAGAGATGTTTTAGACCCACAAAGCAAAGTTAGATAATAAGTAGAGGAAAAAATGGAAGTAAATTTAGAACATTTAACACACATAATAAACCTTGATTATATGCTAAGAATCCTAATTGCAGTAATTTTTGGTTTTTGTATTGGATTAGAAAGAGAATTGACAAATAAATATGCAGGATTAAGAACCCATATTTTAGTATGTCTTGGAGCCTGTGTATTTACACTTATTTCTATATATGGTTTCCCAACTTTCGCCCCTGGGGATAATGTTCTTATCGACCAAGCAACAGGAATTAGGGATACATCTCGTGTTGCCGCTCAAATTGTAACAGGTATCGGTTTTATTGGTGCAGGTACGGTATTAAGAAACGGACCAATTGTACTTGGATTAACAACAGCAGCTACACTATGGATTGCCGCAAGTATCGGTATGGCATGTGGTGCGGGAATGTTCGAAATTGCATTTGCAGGAACATTGCTTTCTATCTTAACTCTTGTGTCTATCAGAGTTTTTGAAAGAAAAGTTTTACCAAACAGCACAAAAAGAACTAAAAGAGTTAAACTTGTAATTGTTTGCCAAAATCCATTTGCTAAAAAAATTCACGAATATATCATTGAAAAGTATCAAGATATTAGCGAACTTTCAAAAAAACAACTAAAAGCAGATGAAAATAGTACAAAAATCACTTGCGTTATGGATATAATTTCAAGAAAACCAATCAAAGATTTATACAAATCCTTCCAAACTTTAGATGGAATTGATTCTATTTCAATACAAGAAACTATTGATTGATAGTGCTTTACATTGAGGTTGGTTTAAGATAAGATTACATAGAATATAAGTTTTTTTAAGGGAGAATTAAAGTTGAAATATAAAAGAATTTTGCTAAAAATTAGCGGAGAAGCATTATTAGGAGAACAACAATTTGGAATCGACCAAGCTCCAGTGAAAATGATTGCAAATGAAATCAAAAAAGTTACAGAAGAAGGAGCCCAAGTTGCCGTTGTAGTAGGTGGCGGAAACATCTTCAGAGGAATGAGAAATAGTGCAAAACTTGGAATGGATCAAGCTTCTGGTGATTATGTTGGAATGCTTGCTACTGTAATGAACGCTATTGCATTGCAAAGTGCTTTAACTCAAATTGATGTACCTTGTAGAGTTCAAACAGCAATTACAATGAACCAAATTGCAGAACCATATATTCGCCATAGAGCAATTAGACACCTTGAAAAAGGTAGAGTTGTAATCTTTGCAGCTGGTACAGGAAACCCATTCTTCACTACCGATACAGCAGCAGCTCTTAGAGCATCTGAAATCAATGCAGAAGCTATGCTTATGGCTAAAAATGGTGTTGACGGGGTTTATACAGACGATCCTAATACAAATTCAGAAGCTAAAAAACTTGATAAAATCACTTATGACGATATTATCAAAAACGGATTAAAAGTTATGGATACCTCCGCTTGTGCATTATGTAAACAAAACAACATTCCTATCGTTGTATTTGATTTCAAAAAACAAGATGGAATTAAAGAAATCCTAAATGGTAAAGAAATAGGAACATACATTAATTAGTTAATAGACAGACGAAAGAGGTAAGAAATGTCAGAATCTTTAGATGAATTATTTTTATTCGGTGAAGAAAAAATGGAAAAAGCTGTTGCTCAGCTTCAAAAAGAATTTGGTTCTATCCGTTCTGGAAGAGCAAACCCAGGAATTTTAGACAAAGTTCTTGTTGAATATTATGGTGCTCCAACTCCATTAAGACAAATGTCACAAGTATCAGTTCAAGATGGTACAACTCTTGTTATTACTCCATATGACAAGACTATTATGAAAGAAATTGAAAAAGCTATTATTAAGGCTGAAATCGGTATCACTCCAAACAGCGATGGTATTTGTATCAGACTTCCTTTCCCTCCTCTAACAGAAGATAGAAGAAGAGAAATTGCTAAAGACGTAAAAAAACTTGGTGAAGATGCTAAAGTTGCAGTTAGAAACATCCGTCGTGATATGACTGACAACCTTAAAAAACTTGAAAAAAGTGAAAATCTTCCAGAAGATATGGTAAAAGACAACCAAGATAAAATTCAAAAATTGACAGACAAATATACTGCAAACATTGACAATGCAGTTTCTGTTAAAGAAAAAGAGGTTATGACAGTATAATGATTAATTTAGGCTTGAATAAAAACGCAACAAGAATGCTTACAGGATTTGCGATGGGTACACTTGTGATGCTATGTATTATTTTAGGGGATGTGGCTCTACTAATAATGCTTGCTGTAATGCTAATCTTTGGTTCAAAAGAATACGTTAAAATGTTAAACCACAAAGGTTTTTATCCAAGTTTAAAAGTTATTTATTTTACAGAAGCGATTTTAGCATCCGTAGTATATTTCAAAAGAGTTGACCTTGTTGCAATAACACTTACAATTTGTGCAATGTGCTCATTTATGTGGGTTTTATTCAGAGGACGCCAACCATACATCGCCAATGTTGCAACAACACTTCTGGGAATGGTATATTGCGGATGGTTCCCGCTTCATTTAATCTTTTTAAGAGATTTATCTTGTGCAAAATATGACAGCGGTCTAGCATTTGTAGTTTTAATGTTTACATCTATTTTATTAACAGATGTTGGAGCATACTACATCGGAACAAAATTTGGGAAGCACAAATTAGCACCAGTAATTAGCCCAAATAAAACAATTGAAGGTTCAATTGGGGGGATATTCTTTGCCGTTCTAGGAGCCTTGGTTATTTGGCTATATATGAAAACTTTATTGTTAATTGATATTCATTGGTATGTTGCAGTTTGTGGAGCTTTAATTTCAACGATTTTTGCCCAAATTGGTGATTTATGCGAATCTCTAATCAAGCGTGATGCTGGAGTTAAAGATTCTGGTAATAGTCTTCCTGGGCACGGGGGATTTTTAGATAGAACTGACAGTTTTATCCTTACAATTCCAATTATGTACTACTTCTGCAAATGTTTTGTATTCCAAACTGAATGGATACAGACACTAACTCACTTTGTGAAAGGATTATTCTAATGAAATCTGTTGCAGATATTTTTGGAATAGAAACAATTACAAAAGATGCATATCGATACGCATTAACTCATTCTTCTTTCACAAAAGAAAAAGAGTTGCCTTATAACGAATGCTATGAAAGACTTGAATTTTTGGGAGATGCTGTTTTAAAATTAACAATTTCAGACGTGTTATTTAAGATGTTTCCAGATTTTCAAGAGGGGCAATTATCTAAAATTAGAAGTATCGTTGTATCAGATAACACGTTAGCAGATATTGCAAAGAAAAACGGATTACAAGACCTTATAATAATGAGCAAACACGAAGAAAAACAAGGATGCAGAAAGCTTAATTCAATCTGTGCTTGTGCTTTTGAAGCAACCCTTGGTGCTTATTATTTAGACGGAAAATACAAAGAATTAGAAACGTATATTGCAAAAACATTCACACCATATATCAATGATGTGAAAGACCACTTTGAAAAATTTAATGCAAAAGCAATTTTACAAGAATACACTCAAGGGAAAACAAAAAACACCCCAGTATATACGGTTTTACGAGAATTAGGACCTGAACATAAAAAAGAATTTGAAATCGAAGTAAAATATAATGATGAAGTTCTTGCAGTAGAAAGAGGGCTTTCCAAAAAAGAAGCTGAACAAAAATGTGCATATTCTGCGTGCAAAAAATTAGGAATTATCTAAAATGGCAAATATTATCGTTTCTCCATCTATTTTATCAGCTGATTTTGCAAACCTTGAACGAGATATAAAACTTGTTGAGCGGAATGGAGCAGATTGGATTCACGTAGATGTAATGGATGGACATTTCGTACCTAATATTACAATTGGAATACCTGTTGTAAAATCGATAAAAAAAGTTACAACATTACCTCTGGATGTGCATTTGATGATTGAAAACCCAGAAAAATATATTGAAGATTTTGCAAATGCAGGAGCAGACATTTTAACATTCCACTATGAAGCAGTAAAAAAAGAAAATATAAAACCTCTCATAACTAAAATTAAGAACTTAGGAGTAAAAGCTGGTTTATCAATTAAACCTAAAACTCAACCTGAAGAAATTATAGAATTTTTACCAGATTTAGATTTAGTTCTTGTTATGACAGTAGAACCAGGGTTTGGAGGTCAAAAATTTATGGCTGATTGTGCTGAAAAAATTAAAGTAATTAAACAGCACGCTACCAAAAATGTATTTATCCAAGTTGATGGTGGAATTAATGCAGAAACAGGAGAAATATGCACAGAATATGGAGCAAACTCTCTTGTTGCGGGAAGTTATATCTACAAAGCAGAAAATATCAAAGAAGCAATCTCAAGCCTTAAACATTAGCACCATCAACATACTGACCTTCTCGAATTTTCTTTTTCAAAATTTCATCCAAACTTGCAGTCTGATTATTTGCTAAATCAGTTTTGTCATTTTGAGATGTTTTATCAGATTTTTGAGAATTTGAATTTGAGCCAACAGGAGATTTGCTTTCTTCATTATTAGATTGCTTGTTATTGCCATTTTCATTAATTGAGGCATTAGCTACTCCAGTTGTAGCAGTAATTTCATGTTTAAATGAATTTGCAGAATTAATATCTTGTGCTATAGAATTATCAGCTTGAGATTGAATACCTTGTGCTGTTTCTGATGCAGAAACGGCATTTTCACCAGCTTTGATTACGTTTCTTCTAAAACGAACTAACCAAGGACCAGCAAGAAGATTTTTACCTGCTTCAATTGTTGTTTCGCCATAATCTGAAGCACTATTTATTGGCGTTAGCTGTTCTGAAACTAAAGATTGTAACCCACTAAATTCACCACTATATACAGAAACAGTATTTTGACCTGTTGTTCCTAAATTTTTTAATTGTTGTGATAATTTATTCAATTTACTAATATTAGAACCTGTATCATCTTTTTTATTTTTTAACTGTTGCATTTGAGATTTTATATCATTTGCTTGACTCAATAAATCACTCATATAGCTTTCTAAATTTTCAATTGAAACAGCAGCAGAATCAGCAGAAGTAGAACATATATCTGCAGAATTATCGGCTTCAACTTTTTTCTCTTCACTTTTGGTTTTTAATTCACCTGCAATAGGAATTTTTCCCATCCCTTGGCTTTTTAATAAAGCCACGTAATCACTTGCAGATAAATTCTTTTCATCCTCATTTTCATCTTGATTAGTATCATCCACAGTTGGTGATGTTTCACTTTCAGAGGTTGTAGTAGTCGTAGTATCTACAGAAGTTTTTTGAGGTGATATAGTGTTAGAATTAGACTCAGACATTTCATACGTTGTCACATCGTCAGAATATATAGAATTGACAAAGTTCTGAGCCCATTGAATGTATTGGCTCGGAACATCAACTCCTTGCTCTTGATATTTAATTATCTGATTTGCCGTTAATCTCCGCCAATCAATCTGACGAGGAGATATAGCTTCTATTCGTGATACGTCCATAGTAAACCCTTGTTTTTTAAATATATATACGGAATAAAATAGAAAATCTTTAGCCCTTAAGAGAAAATGTTAACAAATTTTACGTTCATCTATTAAAGGGATATAATTTTACGAATTAGGAGTATAATAGAAAAGCAAGAAAAGAGGATTTATCATGGTTGATTACAAAGAATTGATGGATAAAGCAATAGAAGTTTCTAAAAACGCTTACGTTCCTTATTCACATTTCCCCGTTGGAGCTTGTGTTTTAACAACGTCAGGAAAAACATACTGTGGATGCAATTTTGAGAACGGAAGCTATGGACTAACAATTTGTGCAGAAAGAAACGCTATTGGCAGTGCAATTGCCGATGGAGAAAAAAAGATTAAGGCTATTGCAATTTATTCCCCAAAAATGAATAAGTGTATGCCTTGCGGAGCTTGCAGACAAGTTATAGCAGAATTCGCAGAATCAGATACGGTTGTACTTCAAAAAATTGGAGAAGAAATTCGTCCATATACAATAAACGAACTTCTTCCAGAAACATTTGTTTTATAAAAATGTATATTTTAGAACTTTTATTTAACGCATTCAAAAATAAAAAAATCAAAAAACAAACTTATGATCCAATGGAAATAACAGGTACTGAATTGGAAGAAGATTCTGATGAGTGTGAACATCTTTTTCTCCCTCTTGATTCTTCAAACGAATACTTTGCCTGTAAGTATTGCGGTCTGGTCGTACCAAAAGAAAAACTTAAAAATAAAAACATTTTTGAAAATAAATCATTCTAATAGAAACTCAGAGAATTAAAAAACTTCTTTCACTTAGTAACACTACTAAAAAGAAAGGAGTTTTTATTATGAAAAATTTAGGTGAAACAATTAACAACATAATGGAAGAAAATTCAAGCAATAGAATTCTTATTTTGACAAACCATTTACAAATAGTAGGGACAATCCATGAATACAAAAATAAATGCGAAAATTGCCACAATTGTCTAATCGCACTTAAAAATGTAAAAATCGCACGCATTGAGGATCTTTTGAACTGCGAAGAAAGTTGCGAATGTAATTTACACATATTTAAAGAATACGATTGGTTTAATATCTGTGTAGATGCAATTGTCGGATTTTCAATAATTTAGAAATTAAAAAAGGTGTTCTGAAAAAACAGAACACCTTTTAAATTTATTATTAAATCTTACACTTTTCTCTTACGAGCAGCTTCAGATTTATGTTTTCTTTTAACGCTAGGTTTTTCATATCTTTCACGTTTTTTAACTTCTGAAAGAATGCCAGCTTTTTGAATTTTTTTCTTAAAACGTCTCAAAGCACTTTCAATGCTTTCGTTTTCGCCAACTTTAACTTCTGCCATTTATATTTTCACCACCTTTATAGCTTATTGTTATGTACCTAGTATAATATAAAAGCCTGAAAATAGCAACTTTTGCCTGTTTTGTTAACAATTGTTACAGACAAATCCTAAAAAGTTATTTCTTCTACTAATAAATAAAAACCTTGAAGTAAATATTCTCCAAGATTTTTATTCTAACTAGTCAATATTTTAATAACAATGACTACCTACCTCTAAAATAGTCACAAATCAACTTCTCTTGTCGAGGAAGCAAATGTTTAATACGATTCACCAATGAATTATTTTGTAAATCATCCAGTTGTTTTTTTAAAATTGCTTTTTCCAATAACATTTTGTTGTACAAATCTGAACACACTTCACTCTTATCAATATGTACTTTCAATTTCGCCAGTTGTAATTCCTTTTCACGAATAGATGCAATAAGTTTTCGTTTCACCTTGAATAAACCTCTCATATATCACATTATTAGAATAAACTGTTCTGACAAATTTAAAATCAACTTTTTAGGTGATTTTGAACTATACGTTCAATAAATCATACTCATAACCGAGTTTTAAAGCTTCAACATTTTTTGGTATTAAGTGCTTTCTATGAGGCGGGATCACATTATACAAAGCTTTTTCAAGAGTTTCTAAAGAAACCAATCCACAAGCTTTAGCTAATAAACCTAATGCAAGTATATTAGACATTTTAATATTTCCCAACTTTTCCTCAGCCATTTGAGTTATTGGAGCGAATACATAATTTATATCATCTCTTTTTTGAATTTTTTCCGCTAAAGAAGTGTTCACAATGATAGTCCCACCAGCTCTTACAATTGGTGTAAATTTATCAAATGAAGCTTGATTTAAAACAATAATATAATCCGCATGAGATTTTTGAACAGCACTTACTTCTTCATCAGCCATTGAAATAGAACAGTTTACTGTTCCACCTCTCATCTCTGCACCATAAGAAGGATACCAAGTAACTTTTTTATCATCAAGCATAAAAGCATTTGCTAAAACTTCCCCAGCAAGCAAAACGCCTTGTCCGCCAAATCCTGCAATTATAAAATCTTTTTCCATAATTTTTATCCTTAATTATTATTTTCTGTTATATCTTTATAAACACCAGGTTTAAATACTTCCATCATCTCATTTTTTACTCTGTCATGAGCTTTTTCTGGAGTCATTCTCCAATTTGTTGGACAACTTGAAAGAATTTCTACAAAACCAAAGCCTAAACCTTTTTCTTGAGCTTCAAAAGCTTTTCGAATAGCTTGTTTTGCTTTTCTAATATTTGGCACAGAATCCAATGAAACTCTTGCACTGTAAGCAGTACCATCACACATCGCAATATGTTCAGCAATCTTAATTGGATAGCCATAATATGGAACATTTCTACCTGTTGGAGAAGTTGTTGTTACTTGACCTAACAATGTTGTTGGTCCAAGCTGACCACCTGTCATTCCATAAGTTGTGTTGTTGATACAGATAGCAGTGATTTTTTCACCTCTCAATGCAGCATGCATACTTTCTGCCAAACCAATTGATGCAAAGTCACCATCACCAGAATATGTAAATACACATTTTTCTGGTTTTGCTCTTTTTACACCAGTTGCAACAGCTAAAGCTCTACCATGAGGAGCTTCAATTGAATCAACATTGATGAAATCATAAATTGTAACAGAACAACCAATAGAAGTTGCTGCAATTGTATTTTCAGCTAAACCCATTTCATCCAAAACTTCTGCAACCAATCTTACGGCTACACCGTGATCACATCCAGGACAAAATGTATATTTTGCATCTTTTTTCAAAGATTTTGGTAATTTAAAAACTTGAGTTTCCATTATAATAACCCCTCCACTTTAGCTGCAATTTCTTCAGGAGCAGGAGGAGTTCCAACCCCTTTATGAACTAATTCTACTGGGACTTTACCATTCACAGCCAATCTAACATCATTGACCATTTGTCCCATATTAACCTCTACAACTACAAACTTTTTAGTTGTTTGAGCCAATTCTTGTAATCTCTTATTTGGGAATGGGAACAATGTAATAGGTCTAAGTGTTCCAGCCTTGATACCTTTTTGTCTTAGCATTTTTGCTGCTGTTCTAACATTTCTTGAAGTTGAACCGAAACTTACTAATACAACATCAGCGTCTTCTGTTCCTATTTCTTCCCATTCTGTCTCTTTTTCTTCAATTTCAGCATATTTCTTGTACAAATTGTCTAAAAATTCACATTGTTTATCAGCTAATGGAGCATAAGAACGAATTATACGAGCATCTCGACCTTTTGCACCAGTTAAACACCAAGAAGAATTATCTATCTCTGGATATGGATAAGGCTTGAATTCAACAGGCTCCATCATTTGTCCTAACAAACCATCCGCCAAAAGCACAGTTGGGTTTTGGTATTTGTGAGCCAAATAAAATGCCTTGTATGTCAAATCAACACATTCTTGAACAGTAGATGGAGCAAGAACGATAAGTTTGTAATCTCCATTTCCACCGCCTTTTGTAGCTTGGAAATAATCTCCTTGAGAAGGGTAAATATTTCCCAACCCTGGACCACCTCTCATTACACTAACTAATACGATAGGTAATCTATCAGATGTTGCATATGACAAAGCTTCTTGCATAAGAGATACTGCACAAGAAGATGAAGAAGACATTGCTTTTACACCTGTTGAGCATGCACCCAATGTCATATTGATTGCCGCAAGTTCACTTTCAGCTGAAACATACGCTCTGCCAAGTTCTTGCATTTTGCCACTCATAAATTCTCCGATTTCACTCTGCGGAGTGATAGGATAACCGAAATAGCACTGACATCCAGCTAATACAGCAGCATTTGCTATTGCATAGTTACCTTTCATTAAAACTTTTTTACCTGTTAAACATTCCACCATATAATATTATCCTTTATAAACCTCTGTTATAGCCAAATCTGGACATCTTGTTGCACACATTGCACAACCTAAACATTCATGATTTGGGTCACAAAATTCAACAACTCTATCGCCTAACTTGTTAGTTTTATCACTAATCTTAATCAAATTTTTCGGGCATTCTTTTATACATAAGTAACATGATTTGCACTTGTTTTCATCAATTACTATTCGGCTCATTGTATCCCTTCTTTCAAATCTATTCCTCAAAAACATTTTAACACTAATACTAGAATTGAATAAGTTATTTGTTTTATTCTTAACATTTGTAATAAATACACGTAATAAAATTTACTAAATTATCTATGCTTGGTAAGATTAAATTGTAGGGATATATATTTTAAGGACTAAGAAATGGCTCAAGAATTAGAATTAATTGTTGATTTACTAAAGGAGATGAAGAGAGTTAATAGCACTAACATGGAGGGTTTTGACCGTTTGCTTGCAAATATTAGTAGCAAATTGGATTCTCTTGATGGAAGTGTTACCTCAACGGAACTATTAAAGGCTTATTTAGGGGAATTAACAAAGAATGTAGAAGAAAAATATTCAACAACGATTAACAAGTTTTCTGATATAGAACAAGCTTTGAGATCAATATTCTTAGACCAACAAGAGCATGTCCGCAACAAAGACATGAAAGAATTGTTTGATATTTTTTCTAAGAACATGAATGGATTCTACACAGAAGCCAAACAACAAAAAGCCCTACTTTCTGGAATTGAATCTAGATTATCAGACTTGAGCAACAATAAATCAGATAAAGAAGACATTCTTAGAACCATCACCCTACTTAGAAACGATTTTGAAAACCTTAACCATGCCTACAAAAATACAATTGACGAAGTTAATTCAAACTTAAAAGGAATCTTAACAAATCTGATTAAGATGGATCAAACTGCCATTAATACAGAAATGAAGGAACAACTAGATATCCTTTACAAAGCAACAAGCGATATTGTAACCGTTCTAAAAGCAATTGATGAAAAAGATGCACAAATTGAAAAAGTTTTGGCAAATGTTGCAACAAGTGAAAACTTAAAAATCGCTCAAGGAGTTTTAGACTCAATAATTGAAAAAACAATAGATATTTCATCATCTATTGAAAATCTTGCAGACAAAAAAGATATTGAGGGACTTCAAGCGGCTGCTGTTATTATGAACAACAAACTTGATGAAACCTCAACAAAAGAAGACTTTTCAAAAATTAACCTTAAGACAGAATCCTTACTAACTCAAACAGAAGAAGTTAAACAAACACTAGCAGACGTTACAAAAAATATTGAAAAACTTCCAAATACAACTCAACTTGAAGAAGCTTTGGCTGGGATTTTTCAAGACACGAAAAAACTACAAGAAGAAATTCACTCTGCAAACTTAAAAAACGAAGTAAATAGCATTGAAGAAAAAGTAAACTCATTAACAGATGAACTTACAACTGTAAAAAACATTATTGAAGATATAAGTGAAATATTGACTTCAAAAATCCTTTCTTCAATCGAACAAATATCTTTTGAAGATGAAGCATATGATATTAAAGAACATGTATCAAAAATGGTTGCTCAATTACCTCAAAAAGAAGATATTGAAAGAATTCTAGAAGAACATCACGCTCATAACAAAGCTCTTAATTCTATTTTAGAAAAAACTGATGTTATACAAGATAGATTGGATAACCTTCCAACGCACCAAGATATGGAAATTCTTAACAACAATCAACTTGGACTTATTGAAAACCTTCAAGCCGTTGCGACAAAAGAAGATTTTGAAGCGTTATCTACGAAATCAGATAATCTTGAAGAAAAATTAGAGAACCTAAATTTTGATAACGAATTTGAAAACATCTATGATAAAACATCTTCCATTGAAGAATGGCTAGAAAAGTCAAAAATCAAAGAAAAGACTGAAGAAATAACTGAAAAATTAGAAGCAAAATCAGAACAAAAAGATTTGCTAGAGCTTCTAAACTTGACTAAAAATATAATTAAAGAACTTGAAGAACTATCTGAAAACGCAGATGTAAAAAAAGTTAATAGAACTGTTGCAGATATTTACCAAATGATTGATGAATTAAAGACAGACTTGATGAACACTCAAGAAATGCACAACGATTCAATCATAGTACAACTTTCTGAATTGCAAAAAACAATTTCAAATGTAGTAACAGCGGAAGAATTTTCAAAATTCATCGATGAACTCAAAGATTTTATTCAAAGAATTTTAAACCATACAGAAAAATTAGCATCTGATTTTGGAGATGTTAAAAAATTGCAAGATGATATCATATTTAAACTTGATAATATTGATATTTCTAACATTGAAAACACAATTCAGAAAAATATTGAATCAGCATCTAGCAATTTGAAACAAACAATTGAAAAAACACATGAAGATTTATCAGAAAAAGTTTCAAATATTGATACAAAACTGATTACTATTTCTGAATATCTAAACAACGGAATTAAGCTAGACGATGCAACTTTACAAACAACTATCAAAGAAATTCGTGAAATTCTTCAAAATAAAAAATCTAGTTTTGATAATATAGAAAAGGATACCAATAGTGTTGTTGAGGACGTTCATAAATATGTTAACGAAATCAAAAATTTATTAGGTTCTTCAAATAAAGATATTTCAAACGACGTAAAGGAAAAATTAACAAACCTTGAAAATATCATTGTTAGCTATAAAGCTTTCAATGAAAATCATTTTGAAAAAATTCTTGATAGACTTAGTGCTTATGAAAATCTTGCAGGGGCAACCAGTCTTCCTTCTAGTGAAATTGCTGGTTCAATTTCAGAATTGAGCGAAATTAAAGACCAAATTATTCAACTTGGAGAAACCTTTAATTCTTTGACAAAAGCTGAAAACATTACAGACAAAGATATTTCCTCATTCATTTCAGATAAATTGAATGAGCTTGGCGAAAATTTAAACGAATTATCTAACAATGTGGAAAATGGAATCCAACAAGGTTTTGCATATAATGCCGAGCTTATTGAAGAAAAAACAACAATTATTCTTGGATTTATCAAAGAACTTCGCCATGCCAGCACTGAAGATATTGATTTGTTTGAAAGATTAACTGTTACAGACAACAAATTAATGGATTTGCAACAGGAATTGGAACTAATTAATACTGATGTTATTAATGGATTAACTTCTAAAACAACAACTTTAATTGAAGAACTAGCTCCAATTAAAGAATTGATAGGAGTCCTAAAACAAAATAACGATCAAATAACAAAACAAGAAGTAAATGAAAAACTTACCGATTTGCACGACTCAATCCATGAGGATTTAACCAACAATCCTAAAATTACAAGAACTTCTTATGAAAATTTTGAAAACACATATGACAAAATTTCTGAAAGATTAACCACAACAGAAAATAATTTGAGAGATTTTATCTTAGGAGATGTTGATTCTATAATAATTAAAATTGATTCTCTAAAAACCGAATTAGAAGATCAACTAAATAGAATTGCACCTCCAGATGCTGCTCATATGGCAGAATTCCACAAATTTATTGATGAAATAAATGTTTTCAAACAAGAACAAAAAGATTTACTAGCAAATACCGCAGAAGACATCAAAACATCTCTTTCTGAAAAAATGGAAGACCAACACGACGAAATAAAATCTCTTTTGACTGTTGCCGTTAACAATGAAGAAATCATCAATGCTATTGAAGATTTAAAAAAATGTTTCAAATCAAGAATTAAAGCACTTGCAGAAAATAAAGAAGAAGAAAAATCTGATGAATTTGCAACAAATGAATTTGAGGAAGCTTTTGAAGAAAATACCAAAACCGCTCAAGTTATTGCTGATATTAAACAAGACTTCAACAAATTTTCGGATTTAATTAATGATTTGTCTGGAGAAAATCCAGAAATAGAGGACGTTCTAAATACTATTAAAAACAAAATCGACACAATTACTATTGTTAGACCCGAAAAAAATGACGATGAGAATTTAACAGATTTTGACATTATAAGAGATGAAAATGATGAAGAACCTCTAGAAGAAAATATTGAAACAATTATCGGAGAAAACAATTTTGACTTCATCAAAGCATTTGACTTGTTAAAACAAGATATTACAAAACTTCGTACAGATGTAGAAAAAGCAATTCCTCAAGATGGGAATAAACCAGCAATTTCTTCTCTATCTTCAATTCCAAAACTTGGAAATGACAATCTATTAATTAATCTTAATAACAAAATTGATGATTTATCTAAAGAACTTAATAAAGATTGGCTTGAAGAAATCAAGGGATACATTGCGGGTAGTGAAATTCAGTCAATGTTAGAAGATATTAGTGGAAAAATTGACATCCTTACACTAACAGATAATTCTGAATGGATTGAGGACATCAAAAATACCCTTCAAAATTTAAACACATCGGAGATTTCAGGAGAACCAAATAAAGAAATCCAAGAGATGCTTAAATTGATAAGTCAAAAAATTGATATTTTGGCATCATCAGACGATTACGAACTTATTGAAGATGTTAGAGATTCAATTGAAACCTCAGAAGAAATTAAAGAAACATTAAATCTTCTAGATAAAAAAGTAGATATTATTGCAACGTCAAATAACAACGAGGGATTTGAAGATATTCAAGATTC
>ERZ1024349.70-NODE-70-length-14605-cov-6.325430_pt1 | contig 14605 bp, 17 predicted proteins | sample MGYA00520789_ERZ1024349 | MGnify/ENA primary metagenome ERZ1024349 (study PRJEB33242, sample SAMEA3444257) | Homo sapiens | biome: Host associated; feature: Gastrointestinal tract; material: Stool | place: Uganda | collected 2011-01-01 ...
GATCTACACTCTTTCCCTACACGACGCTCTTCCGATCTAATGGTTGGAGAGGAAGGTTCAGAATATGTACCTTACTTAATATCTGTTCTTATTTATATAGGGTTTAGTAACATTATAGGTATTTTTGGCTTTAAGTCACCGACAAAGGACTTGGCAGTTACCATTGCCTTGGCTCTCATGAGTATTATCCTGATTGAAGGTGCAGCTTTGATTAAGAAGCGTCCGAAAAAGTTTCTTAAGAGTTTTATTGAGCCAACGCCGATTATGTTGCCCTTTAACATTCTTGAAATTGGAATAAGACCACTTTCACTTTGTATGCGACTATTTGGTAATGTTCTGGGTGCTTTTGTTGTTATGACACTTATCGAATGTGTTGTTCCAGTTGTTGTGCCGGTAGCATTTAGTCTATACTTTGACTTTTTTGATGGCTTGATTCAAGCCTATGTATTTGTATTCTTGACATCTTTGTTTATCAAGGAAGGTATAGAAACAGAATAATTATTAATTAACATATTAAGGAGTGTTCACTATGTTGACATTACTTGCAATTGGTGCAGGTATAGCAGTATTTACCGGTCTTGGTGCCGGTATCGGTATCGGCTATGCTACATCCAAGGCTACTGAAGCAGTTGCTCGTCAGCCTGAGGCAGACGGTAACGTTAGCAAACTTCTACTTCTAGGTTCAGCTCTTGCAGAAGCAACAGCTATCTACGGTTTTGTTGTTGGTTTGCTTATTATTCTATTATTAAAAGATTCAAGTGCAACCCCTGGTATCGCAGTTGGTGCAGGTGTTGCAGTTCTAACAGGTGTTGGTGCCGGTGTTGGTATCGGTATTGCTACTGCAAAGGCTTGTGAGTCTGTTGCAAGAGCACCTGAAGAAGACGGTAAAATTTCTAAGCTATTGCTTCTAGGTTCAGCCCTTGCTGAAGCAACAGCTATTTATGGTTTCGTTGTAGGTCTACTGATTATCCTACTTCTACCTGATAACTCAAGTCAGTATGTTTCTCAACTTGCAATCGGTGCCGGTCTTGCAGTTCTAACAGGTGCAGGTGCCGGTGTTGGTATCGGTCTTGCAACATCAAAGGCTTGTGAATCAGTTGGTCGTATGCCTGAAGCTGACGGTAAGATTTCTAAGCTATTACTTCTAGGTTCAGCCCTAGCTGAAGCAACTGCTATTTACGGTTTCGTTGTAGGTCTACTAATTATCCTACTACTTCCTGATAATGCAGAACTAGGTAAAGGTCTTGTATCTTATACAGGTATCGGTGCCGGTCTTGCAGTTCTTGGTGGTCTTGGTGCCGGTGTTGGTATCGGTATTGCAACATCAAAGGCTTGTGAAGCAGTTTCTCATCAGCCTGAAGCTGACGGTAAGATTTCAAAACTATTACTTCTTGGTTCAGCACTTGCAGAAGCAACAGCTATTTACGGTTTCGTTGTAGGTCTACTAATTATCCTACTTCTACCTGGTAACAGTGACCCAACTATTGCAATGGGTGCAGGTATTGCCGTACTTACAGGTCTTGGTGCCGGTGCCGGTATCGGTGTTGCAACATCAAAGGCTTCTCAGTCAGTTGCTCGTCAACCTGAAGCAGATGGCAAAATCTCAAAGCTATTACTTCTTGGTTCAGCACTTGCAGAAGCAACAGCTATCTACGGATTTGTTGTTGGCCTTCTTGTTATTCTACTATTCTAAGGTAGGTGGGATAAATAATGCTAAATTTAGATCCATGGAATATTTTATTCACAGTTATTAACCTATTAGTGTTCTTCTGTATTATTAAGTTCTTCCTTCTAAAACCTATCAAAAAGGTTATGGACCAGAGAGAAAAAATGATTCAGGATGACCTAAACAATGCAGCCGACACAAAGAAAGCTGCTAATAAACTAAAGGCTGAGTACGAAGGTAATGTACAGGCTGCTCAGGATAAAGCAGCTGAAATTACTAAGGAAGCTAAAAAGACAGCCGAACTTCAGAAAAACAATATTATTGCTTCTGCCAATGATCAGGCAAAAGAAATTGTTGATAAAGCACAAAAGAATGCTCAGCTTGAATATGACAAGACAATGAGCAAACTTGAAAGTGAAATTGCAGGTCTTGCTCTTGTAGCAGCAACAAAGGTTGTTAAGGGACAGTCAAGCAATTCAGATACTTCTTCCTACGATGAGTTTTTAGGTGAGGAGGACAAGTAATGACTACAACAGTTAGTAACTATGCTAAGGTGTTGTACCAGTTAAATGTTAGTGCTGACTCTATTAGTATTGCTGAAGATACTTTTGCCGAAAGCAAGGAACTTATGAAAGTTCTTTGCTCTCCGGTAATTATGCCAACGAAAAAGTATGAAATTATTGATAAGATTTTCCCAAAAGATATTTGTAATTTTATCAAGGTAGTTTCAAAAAATGGCAGAATGACATCTATTAATGATATTTTCAAAGAGTATCATAATTGGTACAATAAAGAGAACAAGATTGTTGTTGCTCATCTTTATTATGTTGTGAAACCAACTGAGAAACAACAAGAAAAGTTAAAAGCATTCGTTAAGAAAAAGCTAAATGCCAGTAAGGTTGAACTTGAACTTATTGAAAAACCTGACCTTATTGGTGGATTTGTAATTGAAGCTAACGGTCATGAATTTGACAGAAGTTTCAAGAATAAACTTAACGCATTAAATCGTAAATTAGTCTGGAGGTAAACTCGAATGAGCGCAATCAGATCAGATGAAATTATTTCAATACTAAAAAGTGAAATTGAAAATTTTGATTTTGATAATGGAGAGAAAGAAACCGGTACAGTTATCTCTCTAGGTGACGGTATTGCTCGTGTATACGGCATTGACGCTGCTATGTACGGCGAAATCGTTGTATTTGAAAATGGTGCAAAAGGTATGGTACAGGATATTCGTGCTAACGAAATCGGTGTTATTCTTTTTGACAAAGACCGTGGTATCCACGAAGGTACTAAGGTTTCAAGAACTCACAAAAAGGCCGGTATCCCTGTTGGTGATAACTTCCTTGGCAGAGTTGTAAACGCCCTAGGTGCTCCTATTGACGGTAAAGGTGAAATTAAAGAATCCGATTACCGTCCAATCGAATGTGCAGCACCTTCAATTGTACAGAGAAAATCAGTTGACACACCTATGGCAACAGGTATTCTATCAATCGACTCAATGTTCCCAATCGGTAGAGGTCAGCGTGAACTTATTATCGGTGATAGACAGACAGGTAAAACTTCTATTGCTACTGATGCTATCCTAAACCAAAAAGGCAACGATGTTATTTGTATCTATGTAGCAATCGGTCAAAAGGCATCAACAGTTGCAAGAATTGTTAACACACTTGAAAAGAATGGAGCAATGGATTATTCAATAGTTCTTTCAGCTACTGCATCAGACCCTGCTCCTGTTCAGTATATTGCTCCATATTCAGGTACTTCACTTGCTGAGGACAACGGTTGCACTTATAGCAACCGTTACAATGAATCATTCTTGAATTAATATAGGTTTGCTGAGCTTTCTTAATAGCCATAATACGCTTACCACTAAGCATACCGATTGAAGAAACCTTTGCATATTCAAGGTTCTGATTAATATGTTCAAAACTACCCATATCAGAAAGTACACAACTGACACCTTCTTTATCCCAAAGATACTGCATTGCAATTTCTACAGGTTTAGCACAAATTTCATCAAATACAATTTGTGTAGACTTAGGTACATTGGCAAGATAACCACTTCTAAGTGGTTCCATAATATTAACTGCCATTCCCTTTTCCTTGGCATATTCAAGGCCTCTTAGACCTGCTTGATATTCTTCATCAATATAGTTAAGGTGAATTTGGCAAAAATCCCAATGTTCCCAATAGTCACAAATCCACTTAAACATATCAAAGTCATCATTAAATGAAAAACCAATGTAACGAATTCTACCGTCACGCTTTGCTTTATAAAGATGTTCAAGTACATTATACTTTAGGACTTTGTTGTCCCAGAAATTAGCATCAAGAGAATGAAGCATATAAAAATCAATTTGATTTACATTCATTCTTCTCATTTGTTCAGCTAAAATTCTGTCAAAATCATACTCGTTATTGTATTCCCATACAGGTGCTTTTGAAGCTAAATAAACCTTACTTCTGTAACCGTTCTTTAATGCTTTACCGGTAACAATTTCAGCTTGTCCGTCCTGATAGGAATAAGCAGTATCTATATAGTTAACACCATTATCAATGGCATACCTTATTAATTCAATAGACTTTTCTTGGTCGATAGTGTTGGAATTAGGAAACATAGGAAGTCGCATTGTACCAAAACCCAATGCAGAAACCTTTATACCGGTGTTCCCAAAATTTCTATACTGCACCTCAACACCTCCACATTTAAACATACCATAATATGATACCACAATATTTAGTGGAATACAAGGTGAATTTTTGACATTATTTAGTTATATGTACATCTAATTGATTGTACGGAATTGCTATATTATTTCGGTCTAATGCCTTTTTCATACTTTCAATCATATCGTGATATACATCCCAATAGTCTTCAGTCTTAACCCAAACTTTTACCACCATATCAAGTGAACTGTCACCAAATGCATTTAGTCTTACAAAAGGCATTTCATCCTCTGTAATAACCTTATCGTTAGATAAAGCAACATCCATTAAGATTTTCTTCACTTCTTCAATATCGGCATTATAATCAACAGGTACATGGAAATCCAGTCTTCTCTTATCTTCTGCTGTAAAGTTTACAACTTCTTTTGACGAGATTACGCTGTTAGGAATCATAATATATCTATGGTCAGCAGTAAGTACCTTTGTGTGCATTAAATCAATTTGAAGTACAGTACATCTTTCACCGTTAATTTCAATTACATCATCGGTTACGAACGGCTTTGTAAAAAGAAGAATAATACCACAAGCAATGTTGGATAAACTATCCTTTAGAGCTAAAGCTATTGCAGCAGCACTGGCTGAGAAAAATGCTACCAAACCCGTTGTTGAGATACCTATATATGATAAAGCACTCATTATAATCACAACATAACAAGCAATTTTTATTGCATTTACAAGGAACTTTGAAAGTGAAAAGTCTATATTGGCCTTATCAAGACCTTTTCTAACTACTTTTGAAAAGGCTTTTGTTGCAAAATAACCACCTACTAAAATGATTATCATTATTAATAATCCTTCCCAATTAAAGTTTTCAAAAAATCTTGAAATCACTTTCCAAGCATGAGTAAAAAACTTTTCCATTGCAAAATCTCCTTACTTTACAAGCCCACTACGAAATTCCATATTGATTTGTGCAATTTCTTTTTCACCGTCAATATATGGCTGGTACATAGTCATTGCATCAAAACCTACAGAACCTTCACAACTGTCTTCATTATAAGCTAAAGAAGTTTTAATAATTTCAATTCTTTCTTCTCTTGTTGTATCAGCAATTTTAATTGACTTATACATTTTAATTCCAGCTTTCTAATATAATATAAAAAAGAATTATACAATTTCAGTATCTCTGCCATTTACATCAATGTCATACTGTCTGCCATTGTAGTTAAATGAGAAATGGTGAGGGTTATCATCAGTATTAACACAAACTACTGTTGTTTCACCATTAAAGTTACGAGCAAATGTCCAGTACAAACATTCATTGCTAATCTGAACATAATCACCGTACTTTAAAGGAACACTATTCTTACGAATTTCTGCTAATTTCTTAATATGGTCAACAAGTTCTTGATTTTCAATAGGAATATTATCCACATCAATAGTAGGTCTTAGTTCAATATCTCCACCATCATTTTTGTGACCTTTTATTCCCCATTCACTACCATAATAAATTGATGGTACACCGGGTAAAGTATAAAGAATTGAATAAACATTAAACAAATCTTTAGGGTCATTGATTAATGATGCAACTCTGTTAACATCATGATTATCAACAAAGTTATAAAGCAACTTACCTTTGTATAGTCCCCATTCATTGTTAAATTCTCTGTTTACATTGTAACCAATATCACAAAGGTTCTTTGAATTTAAGCTATTGTAAATACCGTTAAATAGTGAATAGTTAGTAACTGAGTCAAGTAAATCAGGTTGCAACCATCTTGTGTATTCACCGTTGATGATTTCACCCATTAGCCAGAAATCACTTTTCTTAGCAGTTGTTCTCTGCTTTAATTCACGGAAGAATTGTAAATCAATACAATCTGCTGCATCAAGTCTGATACCATCAATATCCCATTCATCAATCCACATTTCTACTGCGTCAAGTAGGTGGTTTCTTACATCAGGATTCTGCATATTAAGTTTAACAAGCAGTTCATGACCTTCCCAACTATCATAATGAAAACCGTCATTATAACTATTGTTCCAATCAAATCTTAGACCACTAAACCAAGAGCAATACTGAGAGCCTTCCCTATGCTTTCTGACTTCTTCAAAGGCAAAGAACTTTCTGCCTACATGGTTAAACACACCGTCAAGAACAATCTTAATGTCATTTTTCTTTAGTTCCTGTGCAACCTTTTTAAAATCTTCATTTGTACCAAGTCTGGTGTCAATTCTTCTATAATCAGTTGTATCATAACCGTGAGTTGCACTTTGGAAAATCGGTCCAATATAAAGAGCGTTAATTCCTATATACTTCATATGAGGAATGTAGTCAATTAGCTTTAAGATTTTGTGGGATTCATTATCTCCACCTTTATTTTCCATATCACATCCGAAAAACCCTAAAGGATAAATGTGATAAAACATTGATTCATTAATCCATTTTGTTTCCATAACTGTACCTCCCAGAAACATTCTATTATCCATTTTAACGAATAAACACCTTAATTGCAACAAAAGTTTGTAGAATAGGTATATATTTATTCAACATTAATATAATTTATGTTGATTATTTGTGTAAAACCGAAAATTTTTATTTCATATTGAGTTAACAAAGCTTATGTGCTACAATTAGAAAAGTGATGTTAGCAAATTACAAAGGAGGAATACATTTGAAAAAAATAGTAACAATTTTACTGGCAGGCTTAATGTGTGGTGCAATTCTTGCAGGTTGTGGAAATAGCGAAGCCCCTAAGCAAGTACTAAAAGGATATAGCGACAGTGAAACTTATTCTGATGGTGATGAAAGTTCTACTCAACAGGATTTTAGTAAATACACTTACGACAAAAGTTATGACAGTAAGTTTAGCAAAGATGAAAATTATACAAAGGTTACTTCTAAAAACAAGGAAGATATTACCGGTTATTTTCAGGACTTTGACACTTGGGGTACTACAAGTTCCTTTAGTGACCATTACGACTTTAAAACTGATATGATTACCGAAGGTGACTACTACTGCATTGCAGATGAAAATGTTAATATAAGCTCAGTTGGTCAAAGAAAAGCAGTTAAGATTTATCACAAATATTCTGTATATTATTATGATACAGAAAGTCATACACTTTACTACATTCACAACAACCTTAACGAAAGTTAATTAAAAAAACAATGCCCTTATAGGAATAAAACCTATAAGGGCTACTTTTTTATCTGAAATTAATGTGCAATAGCAGTTAATTTTCTATCTTTTCTGTCTTTAATTAATCTTGCAAGGTATACAAATGGTGTATCACATAGACTGGTAACAATATAAATAACATAACTGGAAATCATAATGCTAAATAATGTGCCGATTTCATATGTACCCCAGAAAGCAAAGATTGTGAATAATGCAGTATTTAGAATTTGAGAAATTAGAGTTGAACCGTTGTTACGAACCCATAAAAATCTTCTCTTATCACCAAAATGCTTTTCAGTAAATCTCCACCACAAATGATAAAGCTGAACATCAATTAACTGAGAAATTGCGTATACAACCAATGAAGAAATCATCATTCTTGGTGTATTTGAGAATACTGCTGTAATTGATGGCATTACCCAGTCAGACTCTGATGGAGTATACAGCATCCAGCTTTGTGTCATACAAATAAAGAATACTGATGTAAACACACCAATCCATACTGCCTTGTTGGCTTCTTTCTTGCCTTCGGTTTCACTGAGAATATCAGTTACAAGGAATGTTACTGCAAAGAAAACATTACCTAAGGTTTGTTCCATACCAAAGGCTCTAATCATAATAAGTGCCTCAATATTAGCAGTAATTGTTGCAATAACCGTTATTGCATAAAGACCGGCTTTTCCAAAGAAATTATATGCAAATAATGCACCACCAAAAATAAATAGTAATGAACCCACTAATAATAATTCGTTAATCATTGTTTACTCCTCACTTTCTCCACCAACACCAAAGTCAGTATTTTTCATTAAAATATCTACCCTATCGTTACCAATATAATTTGGTGCAATTTTTTCTGCAAAAACTTTGATAACGGAATTGTCAGGTTTCACGTTAGTTGTGTTATCATTCATAATGTTTACACAAACTCTGTCAAAGTACTTTAAACCTGTTTCAATATCATTTTTCATAGAGCTTTCTGTTTGTCCGGTTAATCCAAAGAGTAAACAAACTTCATCTGCATATGTTCTTATTTTTTCAGGTGTTGACTTACCAAAACCTTTTTTCATTACATTTTCTCTATAGTCGACATCAAAGGTTTCAACACCTGTCTTTATTCTTACATTAATGTTGTGTTCCTTGAACTTTTCCTTTAATGCAGGAACTTCTTTGTGATGAATATAGTGACATTCAAAATGTACTGTAGAAATATTCTTTTCTTCACAAGTTTTGATAATCAAATCCATAGTCTTGTTATCTAAGTCACAAAAACTACCGGAATTAATAACTTCCAGCTTATTATAAATACCTGTAACCTTAGATAGCACCTGTGCATTTAGATTATAGTTATCCTCCTCATCAAGACAATAGTCAAGATGATAGTCGCAAAATGTACATCGTTTCCACTTGCAACCACTACCTCGTAATAAAACAATTTCACGAGGATTTTTGTCCTTTAAGACACTGTACCTTTCCATATTTCCTCCCTAAAATAACGGAACAGCAAAAATAAAAAATGGGCATAGTTATACTACGCCCAAAGTCAATAAAATTATTATTGCTAAAGTCCGTAGTTTTGTTTATCGTCAGGATGGTCACGAACTGACGGGCAAAAGCCAAAAAGTATTATACAACAAGATATAAGGTTTTTCAAGTATTTTACAAAAAAAATGGGTTGAAGCATTAACTTCAACCCATAGAATGATTATAATTTATCAGGAAGAAATTCCCAAGACAATTGTAACTATACGAAGTACAAATAGACCAAATGCAACCCACATAACAGGGTGAATGTCTTTAATCTTACCTGTAACAACCTTTAGGATAACCCATGATAGGATACCGAACATAATACCTGTTGCAATTGAATATGCAAATGGCATCATAATGATAGCTAAGAAACCACCAACTGTATCAGCAATATCTGTGTTGAAATCCATCTTTGTAATGTTCTTTAGCATTAATAGACCAACAAATACAAGAGCAGGAGCAGTTGCAAATGATGGAATAGCTAGGAAGATTGGATATAGTGGAAGTGCAAGTAAGAATAGGATTGCAGAAGTAAAAGCAGTAAGACCTGTTCTACCACCTTCAGCAACACCTGTTGTAGATTCTACATAAGATGTAACTGTTGATGTACCAAGACAAGCACCGGCACAAGTACCAATAGCATCAGCCATTAAGGCTCTACCAACTCTAGGTAGTTCACCTTTTTCGTTAAGTAGCTTACCTTCCTGAGCAACACCGATTAGAGTACCAACTGTATCAAATAGGTCAACAAATAGGAATGCAAATACGATAACTGCAAAGTTAACAACATTTGATGCTACATAACCAAAGTCAAAGTGGAATGCAAGTTTTGAACCCATATCTGCTACAGGACCAAATACATGGTAATTAGAGAAATCAGGAATTAGTGAAGTACCATCGTACCAACCTGTTAACTGAGCAATAATACCAAGTACCCAAGTAGCTAGAATACCGATAAGGATTGAACCCTTAACTTTGAAATGCCATAAAACAGCAACAATTAATAGACCAACTAAAGCAAGTACTACAGGAGCTGAACCTAGGTCACCTAGCTTTACAAGTGTTGATGACATAACAGTATTTGTTTTATCATCAATTGTAGCATCAGTTGTAACAACACCGGCACCCTTTAGACCAACAATAGTAACGAAAAGACCGATACCTGCTGAGATACCATTCTTTAGGTTTGCAGGAACTTTGTTTACCAAAGTTTCTCTAAACTTAAAGATTGAAAGGATAATAAAGATAATACCTTCTACTAGGATTGCAGTTAGTGCAACCTGCCAAGGGTTTGTGATACCCTGTTCTGCTAACTGAGGAACTACTGTGTATGCAAAATAAGCATTAAGTCCCATACCGGAAGCAAGAGCTACAGGATAATTAGCGAAGAATGCCATAATTAATGTAGCGAAAGCAGCAGAAACTGCTGTAGCTGCAAAAACAGCACTCTGGTCCATTCCTGCTGCTGACAAAATACTTGGGTTAACTGCCAAGATATAAGCCATAGCAAGGAAAGTTGTGACACCGGCAATAATTTCAGTTCTTACTGTAGTGCCATTTTCTTTGAGTTTGAATAATTTTTCCATGTTCTACTTGTATGAATTAAATCATACTACCCCTTTCATAAAAATATTGTTTATAGAAAACACAATATATATTTTAATACATTAAAGAAGTAAAAAGCAAGTAGAAAAATATACAAAATAAATAGTTATTGACGAAGTTTATTGCTTTTTGTTACAATAGAACAAAGGAACTTGATAAAAATGAAGAAAATATTAGCAATACTACTTATTTTACCAATTATCATAGGGTTATTTGGTTGTACGAAACAAAATAATTCCGTCAGTAAGGAGGAAAAAATGACTATCAAAAATCCACATACCATTTATATTAGAGAGGCATATTCTGACAAAATCAAAGCAATCTTTTCCGGCACAACAAGTAAAGAAACTGAAGAAGTAAATCTAAAGAGAATAAAGTCAAGTGATGACTACAATACATATAGTTGTACAGGTGACTACAAAAAATATGACAGAGTTATGTTTATCGGTGATGATACCGATAAATCAATGGTTCTTGTATTTAATAAGTACATTAGTGGTTATCACCTAGAGGCCGGTAGCTCAGAAGGTAATATCGGTATTCCATTTGTATATGATGAAAAAGAAGAAGATGCAAAATATGAAACAGTATCCTTAAAATACAATAAGGATAAAGAGAAAAATATTTTCATTTACACACCTAAAGAATATGACAAAAATGATAAGAATAAAAAGTATTCTGTCATTTATATGTGTGACGGTCAAAATCTTTTTGACAAATTGTCAACTGACAAAGGTTGTTGGAATGTTGCTGAAAGTGTAAATTCTATGATGAAGAACAGTGACAACAACTGTATTGTAGTTGGTATAGATAATGGTGACGGAAACAGAGATAATGAACTTACCCCTAACATTGGGGAAATCAGAGAAGACCAAAAGTCTTTAGGTGATTTTGAAAATGGTACAGGCAAGGAATTCTCAGATTTTGTTGTAAATACTGTTATGAAGTACATCAACAAAAACTACAACATTTATACCGACAAAGAACATACTGCTGTATGTGGTAGTTCTTCCGGTGGACTTGAAGCTTTTTATATTGGTATGGAACACAGTGATAAGTTCAGTTCTATCGGTGCATTGTCCCCGGCATTTCTATTATTTAATGAAAACACATGGAACAAATACTTAAAAAATCTTGATTTTAAAGGTAACTATCCCCTACTTTATATGTACAACGGTGATGGTGATGAACTTGAATCAATGCTACTAACCGATACTAAAAAAATGATTAAGTATCTTGAAAACATAAATTATCCTAAAGATAAAATCATATTTAAGGAATACAAAAAGGCTTGTCACAATGAGCATTTTTGGAGAAGTATCTTCCCTGAATTTTTATATTACACATTTAATAAGTAATAAAGTGGAAAACAAAAATACTAAAAGTTACAAAAAACTATTGACAAAAGTTTTTGATAAGAATAAAATATGATTGAAAAGCAAGGATAGGGACAGTACATGAAGTACTTTTCTTCAGAGAGTTATCGGTTGGTGAAAGATAACGAAAAGTTTCATAGTAAATCACCCTTGAGCTGACATCTGAAATTTAGTAAGAGCGTTCGTATGTTCTGCGTTAAAGAATAGTACATAGTGGTGTATGAATTAAGTGATTGCTTTTTTGCAATAAAAAGAGTGGTACCACGGAGATTACGGTCTTCGTCTCTTTATGGGACGAAGGCTTTTTTATTTTTATGGAATAGAGGTTATTAAAATGTTGACATTAGACAAAATCTATCACGCTTCTCATGTATTGAAGAATGTTGTTAGAGAAACAAAGCTTGTTGAAGCTCCAAAAATCAACCCTGAATGTGAAGTTTATCTAAAGCCTGAATGTTTACAGCTTACAGGTTCATTTAAGCTAAGAGGTTCAGGTTATATGATTTCTCAGCTAAGTGATGAAGAAAAGGCACATGGTGTTATTGCTTGTTCTGCCGGTAACCATGCACAGGGTGTTGCACTTGCAGCTACTAAGTATGGCATTAAGTCTTTAATCTGCTTACCTGATGGTGCTCCTATTTCTAAGGTAGAGGCCACTAAGAACTACGGTGCAGAAGTTTGTATGGTTAAAGGTGTATATGATGACGCTTATGCAAAGGCTATTGAACTAAGAGATAAATGTGGTTATACATTTGTTCATCCATTTGACGATATTAATGTTATTGCCGGTCAAGGTACTATTGGTCTTGAAATTATGGAAGAAATGTCCGATGTTGACGCTATTGTTGTACCAATCGGTGGTGGTGGACTAATTAGTGGTGTTGCATTTGCTGCTAAGAAGTTAAATCCAAATATTAAGGTTTATGGTGTTCAGGCTGCCGGTGCACCATCAATGTACAACTCAATTAAGGAAGGTAAAATCATTAAGCTTGATTCTGTTAATACAATTGCTGACGGTATTAAGGTTATGGAACCGGGTGAAAATACATTTAAGTTAGTTTCAGAATATGTTGATGAAATTGTTACAGTAACCGAAGATGAAATTTCTTCTGCTATTCTTGCACTTATCGAACAACAAAAAATGATTGCTGAAGGTGCAGGTGCAGTTTCTGTTGCTGCTGTAATGTTCAACAAGCTACCTGTTAAGGGTAAGAAAGTTGTTTGTGTTGTTTCAGGTGGTAATATTGATGTTACTATCCTATCAAGAGTTATCAAGAGAGGTCTTATGAACACAGGCAGAAGTGCTTCACTATGTATTGAACTTATGGATAAGCCTGGTCAGCTTGAAATGGTAAGTAAGATTATTGCCGACTGTGGTGGTAATGTTATTTCTGTTCATCACGAAAGAGCAAGTGAAATTGCCGACATTAACGGTTGTTACCTAAGACTTGTTCTTGAAACAAAGAACTTTGACCATATTGCAATGATTGAAAAAGCATTAAAAGATAATGGCTTTAAGCTAGTATAATTTACATATAAAGGAGTAATCAAAATGAGTGAAAAAGTTTACACAAAAAATGCACCTGATGCTATTGGCCCATATTCACAAGCAGTTAAGACAGGCAACCTAGTATTTACTTCCGGTCAGATTGCTATTAACCCAGCCAGTGGTAATGTAGAAGCTACTACTATTGAAGAACAAACTCATCAGGTTTGTAAGAACCTAAAGGCTGTTCTTGAAGAAGCAGGTACTTCCCTAGACAAAGTTGTTAAGACTGTATGTTTCCTAAAGAATATGGAAGACTTCGGTGCTTTCAACGGTATTTACGGTGAATACTTTACTGAAAAACCGGCTCGTTCTTGTGTCGCTGCAAAACAGTTACCTAAGGATGTTTTGGTTGAAGTTGAAGTTATTGCTGAACTATAATAATTAATCTCTATTCACATAGCTGTCTACCGTAACGGTAGGCAGTTTTTCTTTTGTTAAATATAGATTATACCTTATCAAATTAAAGATATATCCTTATCATATAATTGATATTTAATACATAGAATTGTAAAGTGTAAGAAAAAATTTTATAAAATTTGTATATAGGTCTTGATATTTTAGACAAAAGGTTCTATAATGTTAATAAATAATTGTTAAGAATATCAATTATGACAAAGTAAGAAATTATATTTAATATAAATGGAGGTAATTAAAATGGCAAGATTTACTCTTCCAAGAGATCTTTATCACGGCAAAGGAGCTCTTGAAGCACTAAAAGATTTTAAAGGTAAGAAAGCTATCGTATGCGTAGGTGGCGGTAGTATGAAACGCTTTGGTTTCCTAGACAAGGCAGTTTCTTACCTAGAAGAAGCAGGTATGGAAGTTAAGCTATTTGAAGGTATCGAACCTGACCCATCAGTTGAAACTGTTATGAAGGGTGCTCAGGCTATGCTTGACTTTGAACCTGACTGGATTGTTGCAATGGGTGGTGGCTCACCAATTGATGCTGCAAAGGCAATGTGGATTAAGTATGAATATCCTGAGATCGGAAGAGCACACGTCTGAACTCCAGTCACAGTTCCGTATCTCG
>ERZ1024349.73-NODE-73-length-14136-cov-19.309637_pt1 | contig 14136 bp, 11 predicted proteins | sample MGYA00520789_ERZ1024349 | MGnify/ENA primary metagenome ERZ1024349 (study PRJEB33242, sample SAMEA3444257) | Homo sapiens | biome: Host associated; feature: Gastrointestinal tract; material: Stool | place: Uganda | collected 2011-01-01 ...
AATGTTTGTTGTATGCAATCAACGGTGGTATTGACGAAAGACTTAAAGTTCAAGTAGGTCCTAAATATCGTCCTGTAACTTCTGAATACCTAGATTATGATGAAGTTATGGATAAATATAACGATATGATGGAATGGCTTGCTGGTTTATATGTTCGGCATTATTAATATGTTTAATATCCAACAAAACTAAGTCAGTATATTTTAACAATTCATCTATTTTTTGAGTATTTTCTGGATTAAACAAAATTCCAGAAGTATCTAATGCGGTATGAATATTTTTTTCTTTTGCTTTAATAAATAATTCAGTTACAAAATCTATTTGTAAAAGGGGTTCTCCACCAGTCACAGTAATCCCGCCACTTTTTACAAATTCTTTCACCCCATCATATTTTTCTAAAATTTCATCAACTGTCATTTGTTGATTTTTTTCAACAGACCAACTATCAGGATTATGACAATATTGGCAACGCAATGGACAACCTTGCATAAAAACTACAAAGCGAATCCCTGGACCATCAACAGTCCCACAACTTTCTATTGAATGAATATTACCAAAAATTTGTGCTGTCATAATCTCATTTTATATAATTATGTTAGCTTTTGCAAATATTATTAACACCTTTTTGGATAAGTTTTACAGCTGAATAAGTTCCAAGAGATAAAAGCCCCACTCCAAAAGCCACACGACTTTTATTTTCTTTCATGCCAGATAAGCCAAACTTTTTCAACCCTGCAATCATCGAGCTAAACCTATTGTTATAAACCTTTATTTTTTCTGCGGATTTCAACGCAATATCATCCGCATCAGGAATAAATTTTGTATTGAAATAAGAATCTGTACCTGATATACAGAATTTTTTAGTTCTGTTATGAAGAATACTATTTTTAAATTCTTTTGTCATATTTATAATAAAGGCTTTTTTATCTCCTTCAACAAAACATTTTTGAAATTTTTTAATATCTATATTTCCAAATGTCTTATACATAAGGCATTGTGTTTTTCTATAAAACATACGAAGAGGTGCGGTAAATTTACCAAAAAGAGGTTTTGTGCCAATGTTATCCTTATGTAACCCTGTGATATGAACATAGTTTCTTGAGCTCTTTACATAAGATGCGTCTTCTGCTTTTTCAGCCCAACCATTTTTACCTCCGCATGCTGGGTCCAAAATATTCCCAGCCTTTTTGATTAAATCTGCATTAGTTTTACTTGTCGTGTGATATTCTGTTCTTAAACCTAATGCTCTAGGCAACCCATGTTTAATACCTTGATAACCTAAGTATGTACCGCCAGCAATCTGTGCTGCACCTATAGCATTTTGCCTATCCATTTTTCCTACCTTTACTTCCATATTTATATAAAAACTTTTTGGAGAAGAAAATTGCTTTTTATTACAAAAAAATTACTGCAATTTAAATAAATTGCAGTAATTTTAATCTATTTAACGGAATTAGATTGCACTGTGGAATGTTCTTGAGATAACGTCATCTTGTTGTTCTTTTGTCAATTTGATGAAGTTAACTGCATATCCAGATACCCTAACTGTTAATTGAGGATATTTTTCTGGATGAGCTTGAGCATCTAACAATGTTTCTCTATTAAATACGTTCACATTCAAATGGTGTCCGCCTTTTTCAACATAACCATCTAAAAGATTTATTAAATTTTCTTCTTGTTGTGTTGTCATAATTTTGTTTCCTTTTCTTTGTTAATTTTAACGAGATCCTGAAACAAGTTCAGGATGACAATTATACCATATTTGATTCGCAACATCCTGCATCAAGTTGAATATTCAAATCACCCATAAAGATTTCATCTTTTCCTAATGCGTTAGGAATGATTGAGAATGTATTTGAAATACCATCTTGAGCATCGTTGAATGGAAGTTTCGCAACAGAAGCTAAAGATGCAACAGCACCGTTAGAATCTCTTCCGTGCATTGGATTTGCACCTGGAGCTAAAGGAATACCAGCTTTTCTACCATCTGGAGTATTACCTGTTTTCTTTCCATAAACAACGTTTGATGTAATTGTTAAAATTGACATTGTTGGAATAGAGTTTCTATATGTATAATGTTTTCTAATTTTTGACATAAAGTTTTTAACTAAATCAACTGCAATTTGGTCAACTCTATCATCATTGTTTCCGTATTTTGGATAATCTCCTTCAACTTGGTAATCAACAACAACTCCATCTTCATCACGAATAGCCTTAACTTTTGCATATTTAATTGCAGAAAGAGAATCTGCAACAACAGATAAACCTGCAATACCAGTTGCAAAATAACGTTTTACATCTCTGTCGTGTAACGCCATTTGAGCTCTTTCATAACAATATTTGTCGTGCATATAGTGAATGATATTCAAAGTATTTACATACAAACCAGCAAGCCATTCCATCATATCGTTATATTTATCCATAACGTCATCATAATCTAGGTATTCAGAAGTTACAGGACGATATTTAGGACCCACTTGAACTTTAAGTCTTTCGTCAATACCACCGTTGATTGCATACAACAAACATTTTGCAAGGTTTGCTCTAGCTCCAAAGAATTGCATTTCTTTACCTACAACCATTGATGATACACAACAAGCGATTGCATAATCATCACCGTGTGTAACTCTCATCATATCGTCATTTTCATATTGAATAGAAGATGTTGTGATTGAAATATGAGCACAATATTGCTTAAAGTTGTGAGGCAATCTCTTTGACCATAAAACTGTTAAGTTTGGTTCTGGAGCTGTACCCAAATTTTCTAATGTGTGCAAATAACGGAATGAGTTTTTAGTAACCAATGTTCTTCCGTCAATTCCCATACCACCAATAGATTCAGTTACCCAAGTAGGATCACCAGAGAATAATTCATTGTATTCTGGTGTTCTTGCAAATTTCACAAGTCTTAACTTCATAATAAAATGGTCAATTAACTCTTGAGCTTCTTCTTCTGTTAATACGCCTTCTTTCAAATCTCTTTCGATATAAATATCTAAGAAAGTTGAAGTTCTACCGATACTCATCGCTGCACCATTTTGTTCTTTAATAGCGGCTAAGTATCCGAAATATAACCATTGAACAGCTTCTTTTGCATTTCTTGCAGGTTGAGAAATATCAAAACCATAAATATTACCCAATTCAATCATTTCTTTAAGAGCTTTAATTTGTTCAGAAATTTCTTCTCTTAATTGAATTCTATCAGGTGTCATTTCGCCTTCAAGAGATTTGAATTGTTCTTTTTTATCTTCAATAAGTCTGTTAATACCATACAAAGCAATACGTCTGTAATCACCGATAATTCTTCCTCTCCCGTAAGCATCAGGAAGGCCAGTAATAATTGCAGAGTGTCTAGCAGCTTTCATTTCTGGAGTATAAGCATCGAAAACACCTTGGTTATGAGTTTTTCTGTATTTTGTAAATACTTCAGAAACTTCAGAATCCACTTCATATCCATAAGATTTACAAGCTGACTCTGCCATTCTAATACCACCAAATGGTTGCATTGAACGTTTTAGCGGAGCATCTGTTTGCAAACCTACAATTGTTTCTAAGTTTTTATCAATATATCCTGCTCCGTGTGAAGTGATTGTAGATACAACTTTTGTATCCATATCAAGAACGCCACCATTATCACGTTCTTTTTTCAATAAATCACAGCATTCTTGCCACAATTTTGTTGTAGCTTCTGTTGGTTTAGCTAAAAAGCTTGAATCTCCTTTATATGGAGTGTAGTTTTTTTGAATAAAATCTCTTACATTGATTTCTTGTTGCCATTTTCCTGAGATAAACTCCGTCGTTGGATAAGATTTCTTGTCCAAAGTTGATTGCATTTTGTTTCCCTCCTAATTGTTATAAATAGTTTTGATAAATATTTGTCTAAAAACACATAAACCTATCATGGGTAATATACTACATGTTTAGTTAAAATAAAAGTTTTTGATTAAAAACTTATACATTCGTTACGTAATTTATTTTGAATATAATGTTTAACGTGATATAATTGAGCTATGAGAAATTGGCGGATAGTTATTGGTTATGTATGTTTGGTTTTAATTGCAATAAGTATGCTATATCCGTTTTTTGCAATGATTAATCTATCACTTGTTCCTAATGGAGAAATTTTTAACCAAGGAGGAAAGCTTATTTATTCTCCTATAACCATCGATAACTATATCAGTGTTTTCAATAAAATTCCATTATGGAAATATTTTATAAATAGCCTTTTTGTAGCCATTGTAACAACTCTTGGACAAGTTATAATCTCAGCTCTTGCAGGATATGCATTTGCAAGAATGACTTTCAAATGGAGGGATGGATTATTTTTGCTTGTCTTAATTACAATGCTCGTACCTCCTCAAGTTAATATTATCCCTTTATTTTTTCTAATGCGACAATTTCATTGGATAAATACATACCAAGCACTGATTTTACCAGGACTATTCGGAGGTTTTGGGATATTTATGATGCGACAATATTTTTTAGGGCTTCCAAAGGATTTGGAAGAATCTGCAAAAATTGATGGCTGTAATATTTTTTCAACCTTTTTTAAAATAGCATTACCTCTTGCAATTCCTGCAATAGCAACTCTTTCAATTTTTACATTTGTCACAACTTGGAATAGCTTTATGTGGCCTTTGATTGTAACAAATACCGAATCAATGAGAACACTACCCGTAGGTTTAGCAATTTTCAAAGGAAGTTTTAGAGAAATCACCCTATGGGGAGATTTGCTAGCCTGTTCAGTAATTTGCACAATTCCTGTAATTGGAGTATTCCTTTTGGGTAAAAAATATTTTATAAATGATATATTGCAAGGTGGAGTTAAAGAATAAAGGAATTTATAATGACAATTCTGATTATAACAATTGCGGTGATGGCTTTAATTATTTTTGCGGTATATGGAAAACCAAGTTCTAAACCTTCTAATCAATTAAAATTTGAAGATATAAAAATTGATAAAGAGAAACAATGCGTTATGATAGGTGCTTCTTTTTATAAGTTTTCAGATATTGAAAAGGTATATGTTTGGGAACAAGGAAGGCAAGCAAATATTTTAAATTCAGTAGAACGTCCTTCTCTTTTTAATCTTTTTACTCCAGAAGAGAGAAGATTTGATTATTTAGCTGAGATTAGTTTTTATTTAACAAACGGAGAATGCATAAAAAAAGAACTCCATTCTAAAGGAGATGTCTATGAACTCTTACTCCACCTAAACCCATATGTAGAATTAGATGACTCTCCAGAAACATTTAAACCAACATTCATGGATAGTCCTTTAGGAATATTAGTAAGATATTTATTATGGGGATGGTATTAATTTAAAAAATCCAAGTATCACTAATTTTTTGAGCAATTTTTGAATACCAACGAGGTTGTTCAGGTTTTAGGGGAAGAGTTAAAAAATCAACGTATTTAGGATAATCTTCTCTATCTAAAGCAATAAAATTCGACACCTTGCACTGAGCGGGGTCCTTTTTTATCAAATTTGCAAATCCGAGTTTTTTATAAAACCCTAAAGCCCCTTTTTCGCCAACTAAAAATACATCCGTAAAACTTGAATTATCTTTATTAGCTTCAATTGTTTTTTGCATCATCTTTTTGCCCAGTTTAGCACCTCGGAATGTTTTATTTACAGCAATTGAATCCACATAAAGAATATAATCTTTTGAGCCGTCAACCAAATCATATCCATAAGATAAGCAAGCTCCTTGAATTTTGTTTCTTTTATCTTTCGCAAGAAGCAACGTCATATTACCATCATCATGTTTAATAATGTGTCTTAAATAAGAAACAAAGTTTTCAATCATTTGATTTTTTATTCTTTTAGGAGCTGTATTATACATAATCCAAGAAGGATCGTCTGTACAAGTTGAAAAATTAGCACAATAAAACTTCGACAATTTCTCTAAGAATTTCGGATTTGCCAAATCTGCTTTTCTCACTTCTCGAAGATTTAATTTCCCATATTTTGTCCTAATCACAGTAGGATTAATAGGATTTAATTTAGAAGTAAATTGAGGAGTATAAAAATTATTGTTCTGAATATTCATAACAATAACAAAACCTCTAAAAATAAAACTTGCTAAATTATTTTTTCAAATTTGCAAACATTTTTTCAAATTCAGGGAAAGAAATATTCACCCATTCAAATCCGTTTATTTTTATTTCTTTTTGAGTAACTAATCCCGCAACAAACAAACTCATTGCAAGCCTATGATCATGATATGTTTCAACTTCACATTCGCCTTTTAGATATGTTTTACCAGAAATAATCATACCGTCTGGAGTTTCTTCAATTTCCGCACCAAGTTTTCTTAGTTCTGTTACAACAGCTGAAATTCTGTCTGACTCTTTATTTCTTAAATCTTGAGCATCAGAAATTACAGTCTGACCATCTGCTTGAGTTGCCAAAACAGCAATTACAGGAATTTCATCAATTAGTCTTGGAATTATTTCTCCAGAAATTTTACAAGCTTTTAAGTTTGGAGAATACTTAACTAAAATATCTCCAACTCTTTCACCACAAGTAATTCGTTCCGAAAGAAGCTCTATATTCCCACCCATAGATTTTACAACATCTATAATTCCAGTTCTAGTTGGATTTAAGCCGACATTTTTCAAAATTATTTCAGAATTTGGCACAATTAAACCTGCACAAATAAAATATGCAGCAGATGAAATATCTCCAGGAATTTCAATATCAATCGGCTCAAGTTCAGATTTTTCAATAGAAACTGTTGTTTTTTCAACTGATAAATTCGCACCCATAGCTTTTAACATAATTTCTGTATGATTTCTTGAAGTATAAGGCTCAGTAACTGTTGTAACTCCATTTGCATTAAGTCCTGCAAGAAGAATACAAGATTTAACTTGAGCAGATGCTATTGGAGAATTATAATTTATCGCTTTTAATTCTTTCCCAGTAATTATTAGTGGAGCTTTAAAATTATTTGATTGAATATCCCCGCCCATTTGTTCTAGTGGAGCTATAACTCTTTTCATTGGTCTTTTAGAAAGGCTTTCATCTCCTATTAGAGTTGAATTAAACTTTTGACCAGCTAAAACTCCAGCCATAAGCCTCATTGTCGTTCCAGAATTTCCACAATCTAGAGGGCTATTTGAAGATTGTAATACTCCAGAAGAATTCACAACAACAGTTGTCCCTTCTTCCTCAAATTGAACCCCTAATTGTTTGAAAATATTCAAAGTGGAATGAGGGTCTTGCCCATTAGAGAAATTTTTTATAATAGATTTACCTTTGGCTAAGGCAGAAAAAATTATTGCTCTATGCGAAATTGATTTATCAGCAGGAATTGTTACCTCGCCTGACAACATTTTAAAATCTTTTTTAGTTACTATATCCATACACTCGATTTTAACATAAAATCATCTGTTTATATCATTTATTCATTGGGAATATTTATGCTATTCTGTATATATGTATTACAGAAGCAGATTTAGTTTTACGGGATTTTTAATAGCAAGCATATTTGCAGCTTTTTATTATCATCCTAAAATGATTGTGCCAATGCTAATAACAATGGCATTACTTGCACTGCCTGGATATATAATTTACACAATTATCAGAGATAATGCTTATAAAAACAGCATTAAATACGTACATAAACGTTATGTTTTCAACCAATATACTCTTACAAACGACCATTGTACAGTTAAATATACTCCAGATGAAAAGCTTGTTGTAACTGATAACATAAACAAAAATACAAGACGAGATATTAGAACATTTACAATTTCAAAATCTCAAAATGTAAATGTGAACAAATTATGGAATAATGTTTGTAAAGTATTTGATGATTTTGTATGTTTAGACTCGTTAGTATGTTTCTTTAATTACGACACAACAGTTAACGTTAAAACTATCAAATTAAAAGAAGGTCCAAAATCTTCAAGAGAAGAAAATATTACCATCGACACATCTAAAAATGGTCCAAAATTTGTTGATATGAATAATGTTCGCCCAGATACATTTGCTGAAGGTTCAGCAATTGCAAACAAAGGCTCCGAGCATTTTGTAAACATGGAAAACATTCAAGAAGCTCCAAAAACAATTGAACGCCAAGTTGATGCCCCAGAGTTTGTGGAAATGGGAGAAGTTCTTTCAAAAGAATCAAAACAAATTGACGTAAACAATGCAACTGCCAGTGAAATTTCAATCCTACCAGGAATAAATATTGTAATGGCGAAGAAAATTGTTGAATTTCGTGATACAAACGGATTATTCAAGAGCGAAGAGGATTTTTTCAAAGTTGCAAATGTAAAAGAACATTTTATACCTAAAATAAAAGCAATGATTAAATTTGGTAATAAACCAACACCTAAAAATGACGATGATAATGACGAAGGTAGAATTGTAGATTTTTAATGGTTAATGTTTATAAAATTTTAAAAGAAACAACAGTTGAAGGGCCAGGAAATCGATTTTGCATATGGGTTCAAGGCTGTAAAAAACAATGTCCAGAATGCTGGGCAAAAGACACGTGGAATTTTGGGTGTGGAAAAGAATATTCAATAGAAGAACTTTTTAAAATGATGGATAAATCCAAAATTGAAGGTATAACCTTTCTTGGAGGGGAACCATTTGAACAAGCAAAGGAATTATCAAAACTTTCCAAAATGGTTAAAGAAGTAGGATTATCAGTAGCGTGCTTTACGGGTTACACAATAGAAGAACTCCATTCTAAAGGAGATGTCTATGAACTCTTACTCCACCTAAACCCATATGTAGAATTAGATGACTCTCCAGAAACATTTAAACCAACATTCATGGATAGTCCTTTAGGAATATTAGTAAGATATTTATTATGGGGATGGTATTAATTTAAAAAATCCAAGTATCACTAATTTTTTGAGCAATTTTTGAATACCAACGAGGTTGTTCAGGTTTTAGGGGAAGAGTTAAAAAATCAACGTATTTAGGATAATCTTCTCTATCTAAAGCAATAAAATTCGACACCTTGCACTGAGCGGGGTCCTTTTTTATCAAATTTGCAAATCCGAGTTTTTTATAAAACCCTAAAGCCCCTTTTTCGCCAACTAAAAATACATCCGTAAAACTTGAATTATCTTTATTAGCTTCAATTGTTTTTTGCATCATCTTTTTGCCCAGTTTAGCACCTCGGAATGTTTTATTTACAGCAATTGAATCCACATAAAGAATATAATCTTTTGAGCCGTCAACCAAATCATATCCATAAGATAAGCAAGCTCCTTGAATTTTGTTTCTTTTATCTTTCGCAAGAAGCAACGTCATATTACCATCATCATGTTTAATAATGTGTCTTAAATAAGAAACAAAGTTTTCAATCATTTGATTTTTTATTCTTTTAGGAGCTGTATTATACATAATCCAAGAAGGATCGTCTGTACAAGTTGAAAAATTAGCACAATAAAACTTCGACAATTTCTCTAAGAATTTCGGATTTGCCAAATCTGCTTTTCTCACTTCTCGAAGATTTAATTTCCCATATTTTGTCCTAATCACAGTAGGATTAATAGGATTTAATTTAGAAGTAAATTGAGGAGTATAAAAATTATTGTTCTGAATATTCATAACAATAACAAAACCTCTAAAAATAAAACTTGCTAAATTATTTTTTCAAATTTGCAAACATTTTTTCAAATTCAGGGAAAGAAATATTCACCCATTCAAATCCGTTTATTTTTATTTCTTTTTGAGTAACTAATCCCGCAACAAACAAACTCATTGCAAGCCTATGATCATGATATGTTTCAACTTCACATTCGCCTTTTAGATATGTTTTACCAGAAATAATCATACCGTCTGGAGTTTCTTCAATTTCCGCACCAAGTTTTCTTAGTTCTGTTACAACAGCTGAAATTCTGTCTGACTCTTTATTTCTTAAATCTTGAGCATCAGAAATTACAGTCTGACCATCTGCTTGAGTTGCCAAAACAGCAATTACAGGAATTTCATCAATTAGTCTTGGAATTATTTCTCCAGAAATTTTACAAGCTTTTAAGTTTGGAGAATACTTAACTAAAATATCTCCAACTCTTTCACCACAAGTAATTCGTTCCGAAAGAAGCTCTATATTCCCACCCATAGATTTTACAACATCTATAATTCCAGTTCTAGTTGGATTTAAGCCGACATTTTTCAAAATTATTTCAGAATTTGGCACAATTAAACCTGCACAAATAAAATATGCAGCAGATGAAATATCTCCAGGAATTTCAATATCAATCGGCTCAAGTTCAGATTTTTCAATAGAAACTGTTGTTTTTTCAACTGATAAATTCGCACCCATAGCTTTTAACATAATTTCTGTATGATTTCTTGAAGTATAAGGCTCAGTAACTGTTGTAACTCCATTTGCATTAAGTCCTGCAAGAAGAATACAAGATTTAACTTGAGCAGATGCTATTGGAGAATTATAATTTATCGCTTTTAATTCTTTCCCAGTAATTATTAGTGGAGCTTTAAAATTATTTGATTGAATATCCCCGCCCATTTGTTCTAGTGGAGCTATAACTCTTTTCATTGGTCTTTTAGAAAGGCTTTCATCTCCTATTAGAGTTGAATTAAACTTTTGACCAGCTAAAACTCCAGCCATAAGCCTCATTGTCGTTCCAGAATTTCCACAATCTAGAGGGCTATTTGAAGATTGTAATACTCCAGAAGAATTCACAACAACAGTTGTCCCTTCTTCCTCAAATTGAACCCCTAATTGTTTGAAAATATTCAAAGTGGAATGAGGGTCTTGCCCATTAGAGAAATTTTTTATAATAGATTTACCTTTGGCTAAGGCAGAAAAAATTATTGCTCTATGCGAAATTGATTTATCAGCAGGAATTGTTACCTCGCCTGACAACATTTTAAAATCTTTTTTAGTTACTATATCCATACACTCGATTTTAACATAAAATCATCTGTTTATATCATTTATTCATTGGGAATATTTATGCTATTCTGTATATATGTATTACAGAAGCAGATTTAGTTTTACGGGATTTTTAATAGCAAGCATATTTGCAGCTTTTTATTATCATCCTAAAATGATTGTGCCAATGCTAATAACAATGGCATTACTTGCACTGCCTGGATATATAATTTACACAATTATCAGAGATAATGCTTATAAAAACAGCATTAAATACGTACATAAACGTTATGTTTTCAACCAATATACTCTTACAAACGACCATTGTACAGTTAAATATACTCCAGATGAAAAGCTTGTTGTAACTGATAACATAAACAAAAATACAAGACGAGATATTAGAACATTTACAATTTCAAAATCTCAAAATGTAAATGTGAACAAATTATGGAATAATGTTTGTAAAGTATTTGATGATTTTGTATGTTTAGACTCGTTAGTATGTTTCTTTAATTACGACACAACAGTTAACGTTAAAACTATCAAATTAAAAGAAGGTCCAAAATCTTCAAGAGAAGAAAATATTACCATCGACACATCTAAAAATGGTCCAAAATTTGTTGATATGAATAATGTTCGCCCAGATACATTTGCTGAAGGTTCAGCAATTGCAAACAAAGGCTCCGAGCATTTTGTAAACATGGAAAACATTCAAGAAGCTCCAAAAACAATTGAACGCCAAGTTGATGCCCCAGAGTTTGTGGAAATGGGAGAAGTTCTTTCAAAAGAATCAAAACAAATTGACGTAAACAATGCAACTGCCAGTGAAATTTCAATCCTACCAGGAATAAATATTGTAATGGCGAAGAAAATTGTTGAATTTCGTGATACAAACGGATTATTCAAGAGCGAAGAGGATTTTTTCAAAGTTGCAAATGTAAAAGAACATTTTATACCTAAAATAAAAGCAATGATTAAATTTGGTAATAAACCAACACCTAAAAATGACGATGATAATGACGAAGGTAGAATTGTAGATTTTTAATGGTTAATGTTTATAAAATTTTAAAAGAAACAACAGTTGAAGGGCCAGGAAATCGATTTTGCATATGGGTTCAAGGCTGTAAAAAACAATGTCCAGAATGCTGGGCAAAAGACACGTGGAATTTTGGGTGTGGAAAAGAATATTCAATAGAAGAACTTTTTAAAATGATGGATAAATCCAAAATTGAAGGTATAACCTTTCTTGGAGGGGAACCATTTGAACAAGCAAAGGAATTATCAAAACTTTCCAAAATGGTTAAAGAAGTAGGATTATCAGTAGCGTGCTTTACGGGTTACACAATAGAAGAACTTCAAGCTAAAAAAGACATTGCAACTAATTCATTCTTAGAAAACATTGATTTACTTATTGATGGTGGTTTTGAAGTCGAAAAATATGACTTATCAAGACCTTGGATTGGCTCTTCAAATCAAAGATATTTATTTTTAACAGACAGATATTCATTAGAAGAAATTTTAAAATACAAAAACAAAATCGAAGTTAGAATCTCACAAGACGGAAAAACTGAAATCAACGGAATGGGGGATTTTAGCAGTATAAATAAAAATTTCTGTTTACAACTAGGGAAAGATAATGTAAAATAGTATCAAAAGAGGGCTTTTTAATGGATACAAAAACAATTACTCAACTATCAAAATTATTTAGAGCAAGATTCCCTTACATATACATAACAACTTGGGAAGAAGATAGAGCAATTTCTCTAATAAAGAAAATGGCAAAGTCTGAAAAACTAATAAGAATTCCGAGAGAAGTGTATATTTGGACTCAAACAAACGGCTTTATGCTTGATGGTCAAAAAATTGAAGGAACTCAAAGCCCAGACAAAGCAATTGATTTTATTAGTGAATGCAATAAAAATGCAATTTTTGTGATGTGCGATTTTCACATCTATTTTGGAGTAAAGGGTCGCCAAGTTGACTATAATGTAGTACGTAGATTAAGAGATAACATTTCAGACCTAAAAACAAGTAAATTTAGAAAGAATGTAATTTTCATTGCATCTGAGTTACTAATCCCAGAAACAATGCAAAAAGAAATAACCATTCTTGATATGCCTCTTCCAACTCTAGAGGACATAAAAGCAAAATTAGATAAAATGGTTTCTCAAAACAAACAAATTGACACATCAGAACTTACTCCAGACGGAAAAGAAAGATTATGTAAGGCCGCACTAGGTTTAACGCTTCAAGAAGCAGAGAATGCCTTCGCACTCGCAATGGTTAATGATGGAAAAATTGATGGGAAAGATTTGAATGTAATTTTAGCTGAAAAAATGCAAGTTATTAAAAAAACTGGGATTTTAGAATTCATCAATACTGACATCAAAATATCAGATATTGGTGGATTAGAAAACCTTAAAAGTTGGCTAAATAAAAGAAACAATTCTTGGTCTGAAGCAGCAAAAAAATATTGTCTTCCTGCTCCAAAAGGAGTTCTAATTACTGGGGTTCCTGGTTGCGGAAAAAGTTTAACAGCAAAAGCAATGAGTGCAGCTTGGCAACTACCACTTCTTAAACTTGATTTTGGTAAGATTTTTTCAGGCATTGTAGGTAGTTCGGAAGAAAATATGAGAAGAGCTATCAAAACCGCAGAAGCAGTTGCTCCTTCAATTCTTTGGGTTGATGAAATCGAAAAGAGTTTAAGTGGAATGAATTCAAACGGAGATAGCGGAACATCCTCAAGAATTTTCGGAACATTCCTTACTTGGATGCAAGAAAAAACAGCTCCTGTGTTTGTTATTGCAACAGCAAACAATATCAGTAGCCTTCCAGCAGAACTTTTAAGAAAAGGACGTTTTGATGAAATCTTCTTTGTAGATTTACCTACAGAAAGAGAAAGAGAAGAAATCTTTAAACTACACTTAATGAAAAGATTAAAAAACTCTGATGTTGCAAGTAAAATTGATTTAACAAGTGAACTATTTAAAGAATTAGCTTCACAAACAGAAGGTTTTGTTGGTGCAGAAATTGAACAAGTTGTAATTTCCGCCTTATACGAAGCATTTTTCAACAATAGACCATTAGAAGTTCAAGATTTGATAAACACAATTAAAAATGTAGTTCCTCTTTCTGTAACTCAAAAAGAACAAATTTTATCACTTCGACAATGGGCAAATATCAGAGCCGTCGCAGCAACAAGAAAAGATGATATGGCTCATTATGGTTCTAAAAATGATAGCGAAGAAGACGTAAACGCTTCTCGTGG
>ERZ1024349.74-NODE-74-length-14029-cov-553.702018_pt1 | contig 14029 bp, 18 predicted proteins | sample MGYA00520789_ERZ1024349 | MGnify/ENA primary metagenome ERZ1024349 (study PRJEB33242, sample SAMEA3444257) | Homo sapiens | biome: Host associated; feature: Gastrointestinal tract; material: Stool | place: Uganda | collected 2011-01-01 ...
TCCCGTTTTTTATAGTGTTTCTGGTTTCGCTTCCACTACCTTCATGCGTAACACAATACGGGTACAGATGGTACAACTAGTTCGCTAAACGGGACAAGCTCGTACCCCTTGAGGTACGTAGTTGTACCTATAATTCTATCGAAAAAAAAAAAATGAAGTGATGATTAAATAACCACCACTTCATTACATTAATCTAAATAGTAAATATCTATTTTATTTAACTCATTTGCTTTTTGGATAATAGATAACTTGTCATCATTAACCTTTACTTTTGTGGTACCAACCATAGTAATAAACGTAGTATGTAAAGGTACATTTTCAAAGTAGTAAAAGGTGGAATTATCTGTTTGTAATTCAGTAGAGCGAACTACAACCTTTTTAAGTGAATAAGGTAAAGTAAGTTCAGTCTTTATTTCTATAATTGTTCCAAGTAATTTATTATAATGAACATTAAAGTTATTATAAATAATATCGTTATTATATTCCCAATTTTGCACAGGGCTTGTATAAATATTTTTTGCCAATTTGTCATTAACCATACCATTAATATGGTTATGTAAACCGCTTCCACGTATTAGCGTATCAATATAATAAGTACCAGTACTATCATATAAAAAATTAATACGATTATACGCACCGTCAATTGTCATTAATAATCCAGTGTGGTCAGTAACTGGTTTACTAGTCTCAAAATTGTAATAAGAGCCAGCGTGACTAATCGAAAGATTATTAATAGAATTGTTATTACCAACAACATATAACCCAACAAAAAATTCTTGTAAGTCAAAATTAGATATCATATTTCTACTGCCCGTTAATGATAAAGCAGTTAATGATATTTCAAAACATTTGCTATTTGTGAGTAAATTGTTATTGTATAATGTGATACCGCTTTTACAAAAAGACACTAAGATATTATTAAAATTATTATCAGTACCTACACAATTGATTGCATTATCACACCAACTAATTTTACAGTCATTTAATACACAGCTTCTGCTATTATTTGATATAGAAACACCAGTTTCAAAATAATATATTTCAATATTTGAGAGTGTGTTTCTGCTATCTTCACCGCCACCATTATAGTTTAATTTTATACCATAGGATGGCTTAGTGGTAATGGTAGTATTAATTCTACCTTTTATACCTATATTTTTAACTAAGTTATTTTTACCCGTAATGTTCAAAATGTTTGCACTGCCATTTGATGTTATAGTAGTGTTTGTTATGCCACACCCAATAATAGTTTTGTCGTCACTTAATTCTATAGTTTTCGATATTAAATAAATACCACTAGGAAAAATAACGGCTTTTCCAGAGTCTAACGCACTTTGAATAAAAGCGGTATCGTCGGATATACCATCACCCTTAGCACCATACATTTGAGGTGTAACATAAAAATTAAAATATTTTTGAAATAATAATGTTAATTCGCCACTTTTTGCCATTTCGTCAAGCTTCTTATTGATTTCTTCCTGTACATTAAGGTTGTTAAAATAGTTTTCAACGTATTTTTTAAGTGTATTAAATGCATTTTGTAGTTCAACAAAGTTCTCGCTCAAATTATTCACATTTTCCATTGTCATGTTTAAATAGTCAATAACCTTGCATAATAACTCATAATAACTTAAGCTATCGTCATAGACTAACGGGAGCACTTTTTGACACCAAAACCTAAAAGGTCTTAAATCGTTCATATATTTACCTCTCTTTCTCTTTACCATAAAGTAAAGAATAAATCTTTAAGTTCATCAATAACCATCATATCAATATTTAAAAATGTTTTCCTAAACTTTAGTAGCATTTCCGACTGATTACCCTCATAACCTAAAATTTTATCAACATAGCTGTCGCTTCTATTTTCTGTTCCTGTTTCATTATCGCTAGTTGTCCCGTTTAGCGAACTAGTTGTACCATCTGTACCCGTATTGTGTGTAGCGTTTGTTAAATAATCGTTACTATTAAGTCCGTTAATACCGCCCTGTGGTGTATCACTGTAATAGCTCCACGTATCAGTACTTCCGTCAGTTCTCGAGCTGTTACTATTAGTCCCGTTTTTTATAGTGTTTCTGGTTTCGCTTCCACTACCTTCATGCGTAACACTCCTGTCCACGCTAACTAACGGTTGAATTTTTAACAATTCGCTCCTATAAAGTTGGTTATAATAAGGCATTATGTTTTTCATCTTATCACTAAGAAACAACACCCATCTTCCTACAGTTTCGCAGCATATCTCTCTTGTGTAGTAATGCCTTAAAATCTTCTTACAAAGCTCAGCTCTATATTCTTCATCAAAAATAGGAAAGTCGCTAAAAATCTTGTTCCAAGACTTATCCAGTATATCTTCAATGTCATTAAATCCGTGCGACTCTGTAAGCTTTGCACTTGTTTCGCATATAAATCTAACTTGTGTTGTATATTTACTCATTGTCATCCTCCTTCCAGTCATCATTCTGATTGACTACATCACGGAAATGACAGCTTATCTGAGTACCGAACATTCTGTTAATCTGCTCGCAAGCCTGTTGCCTTGCAAATTCTCTAGAATGTCTGTTAGCCATAACACCGCCTTGTAACCTCTGAACTTCGTCTTTAATCATTCGCTCTTTTTTCTGAATAATTATGTTTGATACTCCTAAATAAGTTAGCGCTTCATTCCATAGATTAACTTTTAAGTCGTACAACTTGTCAGCAACATAGGGGGCGCCTGTTGTGAATACACCAAAAGAGCTCCCATCCCCATCCATAAAATCATTACTAGCAAAAATAACTGGCACGTTTCCGTCATAGTCTTTATAAGCATTTAATAAAGATAGTTGTTGTTGTTCACTTCCCTTAATTAAAATTGGAGTTCTTTGAGCTTTACAATTGATATCAATTGATGCGTCAAGTTCAGCTAGTCTTTTAGCGTATATAGACATCTTATCTTTACAGCACCAATGCGTCATATTATCCCATATAATAACACTGTCACTTTTTCCGCATACACATTGATAACCATTAGAAGCGTAAGCTCGTCTATCTAGTGGTATATTGTAAACATCAAGTTGACCTCCTAGCACACACTTTAGACACAGATTTCCCATAACGTCATCATTAAAATATAACATAGCTCTATTCTCATATAGACCAACTTCAATAAATCTAGCATCTAGAGTACTAGGAAGTCCAACCCATTCAAACGAGCTAATTGCTATTTCTGTAAATAAGTCTAAATATTGTTCAAAGGTGTAAAGTTGATAAAACACGCTGTCACCAAAAGAAGTTCGCTCGTTATTTCGTCTTGTCTTTCTCGCTTTACTCAATTTTATCCTCCCTCCTAAACTGAATTATCCAACGAGTAATTTCCTACCTCACTAGGATGTTTCCAAAACGTTATTCCCCTGTTAAAATAACTTTCAATCAAGGCTATATCGTCACTAGGCGCCCCGCCAACTATTGTACAATCAACAGTTTTTGTATAATTCCAATGTGGTCTACTTGACACATTCGGTATTTTAGTTGTATGACAAGCATATCCGAATACATCAAAATACTTATCAATAGCCTTAGCATACTCAGCGGTGATAGACTTTCGTTGAGCTTCAAAACACACTTGTCCTTTACCAAAAAGCGCGTTATTAGTGGCATAATTGCCTTTTACATCGTTAGCAGAAATACTAGCAGTGTAGGCACTTGTTAATATATTTTGTACACTACCTAGAGCTGAGTTACTTGACTGTCCTGTAATCATACCAACAGTAGTTTGAACGGCTGATGGGATAGCATTAATTGTTATTGGTACAGCATTTTGAGCAACCCATGCATTAAATGCGTCTACATTCCAAGAACATAAAGGGAAGCTGTCAAGAGTGATGGTTTCTGTCATGTCCATTCTTCCTGTTCCGCTTGTTTCTGTAGCCTTGTATCTATCAAGGCGCAACACTTCTTGTACTGGCATTGTCATGTTACCAACTATGTTATAATATGGTGTAAGATTTTCTGAAAATTCATAGCGTTGAATTAATGTCTGTCCACAGTTATTTCTTACTTCGTTAAAATTATAAGGGTAGGTGTAAAGCTTCATGTTTCGCGGCTTGTAACCGTTTATTGTGTCAGTATTACTAATTGGTACACCAGTAACATTTATTGGGTTAGTATTTCCAGTAAATGTAATATTAACCCCTTCGTCTGTAACATTAAGAGGAAGTATATCTGTAGGGCATGTGTAAAGAGCTAATATATTTTCGGGGGTAGTTAAGTACTGATTTAAAAAATTGGTGAGATTATTAGCACCTGTTTCTGTGTTAGCAAAGGCTTTTATTTGATAGCCACTATAAACACCATCGTATAAATACCCCCCTGTTGTGGCAAGTAGTACCATGGTACAAGTACTTAAAGAGCCTAGCCCGATTAACTGAGCGTCACCGTTGTAAACATACTCACCACATTCGACATTTTCGGGCAGTATGTGCTCACCGATGTTATCGCTTAGACTATGCTCTCGTTCAACAAAACATTCTTTTAGCTCAATGTCAAACCAGTAAGTTTGTAGAACATCAATTTGAAAGCTTATCTCAGCAGTAACATTGTTAATATACTCAATCCCAGTCACAAATGCATAAAACCACCGAGTACTGAAAGCCGAGTTTTGAAACATCATGTAATTGCAATCATATAACGCGTCTGCTGTAGCCTGTAAACGGCATTTACCCTTATTAACTCTGTTGTAAGTTACTGTATTAAAATGCTTTTTGGATTTACTAATAAAATAATCTGCTTGTGTTTTCTTATCTGAAAAATAAATTGAGTGTTTCTGCTGAGTAGAGAGAGGTACTCCACTCAGCATATACACCTCACTATTGGGTGCTATGTACATAATTCATCATCCTTTATTTAATACGACTGTATCACCTATAGCACTAGCGGCAGTGATGTTTGTAGCTCCTGTGTAGCTTGTTCCATCTAAATCAGCTACAAGCGTGATTTCTGATGCAGATTTTGTTGACGGAATTACAATAGCACCATATTTCTGTACGGCAATACCATCTGTTGTCAGAGCTTCCGTCTGAACAAAATTAACTGAATTAGGTGCAAGTGTGGCTGTGTCATCCTGTACGTTAAGTGTGAAGATTGTACCAACCTCAGAAATATCTTTTCCTGTGATTTCAACAGTAATTGATGGAGGCAGGGAAATTGCTGCACCACTGTCAACAAAAACGATTGCATTAGCAAAAGGCGAGTAAGAAATAGTTTTCCAACAATGTAACCAATAATTCCAATATAAGCCACTGCCTACACGTGTTTCGTCAAATTCAAATAAGTTATCATAAACTTGGAACCATTCTTCATCAATCAAAACTCCCTTAACGTCTTTCATAAGTGCAAGCTCGTCTGCTGTCACTTCTTCAAGACCTGTAGACTCTTCTCTGATGGCTTCAAATCTTTCATTATCGAATGACGCAAAATCATCAATTAAATGAAGTTTTCCTATGAATGTTGCTTTATCCATATTAAAAGCGCTAGCAAGTACTTTAACATCAAATTTAGCATTAAAATCAGCGTCCATAAAAATACACTGTCTATTAATAGGTGTGTTGTTCTGTACATGAGACTCGTTAAATCTACCTGTCATATCAATAGGAAGTAAATTTGATTTCCCTCTAAAAGATACAGCCACACTATCCATGTCAGTAGCATCAATCGGCTGAGGATATAGTTTACCGTGAGAAATTGCTTTAATGAGCAGATACTTAAAAAGTAAGTATTCATCATATTCAGCCGACTGATAAACTTGGCCAATAATTGATATAATAAGATTAGTTACACCGTCAGCAGATGTAAAAGCTCGTTTTAAAGCCTGTTTCTCTATAGTAATTGGGTACATTACCCGCCAATTAGTCATGTGAAAGACTGACTGAACATTAGGTAGAGTACGTTTAAACTCCCTACTAGCACCCTTCTCGGCATCATATTTTACAGCCTTGATAATACCAACAAAAATATCCTCTACAGTTTCACCAAATTCGAGATAGCCCTTCTTGAGGTGCTTATAAGGGTTGTTAAAAGTTGCACTCTGCATACGCACCAATGCAATTCTATTAATTAAAGCGTTGATAAATTCGTTGGAGTGTGTCGGATTTCCAAAAAGGATTTCTCCAACCTTTGGTATGTCCTGCTCCTTCTCTATTTTTGGCACATCTTTTTGGTAAGCATATGACGCATTATTTCTGATAACATTAAGAATATCAATTGAGCGTGCATCAAGTTTCGTTTTAGCAATTATTCTAGCCATTAATCTTCCTCCTCTTTAAATAAATCCTCGAAAGAGTTGTACTCTTTCTCTTCCTCTTCGTGTTCTGTCGGTGTGTCTAATTCATCTTCCTTTTTTTCAAGAAAACGTGAAATATATTTGTCTCTCCACATTTTGTCATTTTCCTCGTATTTCTGTTTCCACTCGTCAGCATCGGACGAGTTGATTGTGTCGGATATATCCTCAATAATCTCAATTGTTTCATCATCCGTTCTATCACCAACATATTTTTTTACTTTTTCAATAAGTTCGTCTTTTGATAATTTTGCCATTATATCTCTCCTTTCTTAAAAACGTCTGTGTAACATCATATAAATAGGCATATGCTTTCTTGTTGAAGGTGTAGGTGGAGGTGGAGGTGTAGGTGGTGTGCCACTTAAATATTCAAACCAATTCCTGCCGTTCTCTATTCTTTCATCGAGAGCTACAACACCTGCACGTTCTCTTTCAAAACAGTAAGCTTTGACTGCTTCCTCAACGTCCGTAAGTTGTGAAAATTGCAGTCCTGTGTACGGATACCTTTGAGTTGGTATCCACTGACCTCCATATCCTTCAAGTACTTCGGCATTAATAAGCTGACATTGTAAGTTGCCGTCTTTCCAATCCTTACCTTGAATTCTTGCGTAGTCAGTGAGGTTTGAGGATGGTGTCCACTGAATTAGCCCCCACCCACTAGATACACTTACTCTCTCTTTTAGGGCAGGGTTTAAGGTACTTTCTCTCTGAATATTTCCGAGCATACCGCATATACTTTCAAGTGTGTATTTTCCAGTAAAATAAGTGTTAAACTCTACAGCGTTATTTTCCATCTGCACCTGTGTCAGATACTTCCTAGTACCTTCAATAACTACCCATGACATTAAATTACCTCACTAAGAAGTGCTTTCCATGTATTGTTACCACACTCACCATCCTGCAAAAGATTATGGTCTTTCTGAAAATTAATACATGCAGATACGCACACTTTACCGTATTGAGTATCAATTGAGCCTTTATAATACCCTAACTTTGACATTAGTATTTCAAATACAGTAACATCGTTATTTTTAGTACCCTTTTTCAATAAAGCCATAGTTGTTAATTTCTCCTTTTTAAAATCAACAATTCTTTTAACAAGCACTAAATCGTTCCGATGCGAAATATTGGTAATTGAAACACCTTTACCCTTGTTTGTTTTTGTGTTTTTACTGTTTCCTATCGACTCAATCATTTGTGTGCCGTTAATAGCAATTGCTATGTGAGTAATTCTCTTGGTTGATTTACCGAAATAAAGTAAATCACCACTTTGAATATTTGTTACTTTTTTGCCTAATGCTGAGTAGCCTTGTGCTGTAGTTCTTGGTACTTTCATGCCACAATTATTAAGTACAGAATATACAAAACCACTACAGTCATATCCACCCTCAGACTCAGACTCTCCACCCCATACGTATGGCTTTCCGAGGTAGCTTCTTGATGTTGTTACAATATCACTACTTGTCACCAACATTCACCTCACTATCGAGCTTATCACAAAGTTTTTGAAGCACGACTGTATTATTGTTGAGTGCTTCTGCAAACTTGTCTGTCTCTTCCTTATGTGCGTCATTAATTTTGTTAATGTAATAACACATAATTAAACACATTCCTATAGGGAAACCAAGCGTGGAAATTAATGTTGATATGTCGTTAATCATAATGTTGACCTCCTTTCTTTTTTATTATAACATAGTATCCACAAATTATCAACATTAATTTGACAAATTGTGAATAAGTTGTTATAATTAAATAAAGGAAGTGGATAAATGAACGAAGTAAAATATTATGACGGAACTAAGCTTTTAAGCATGAAAGATATTAACGGAAATGTACCCGAAATTTATATATCAACAACAAATAGAAATGCAGGAAAAACAACATATTTTAATAGGTATAATGTTAATCGCTTTTTAAAGTATAATGAAAAATTTTGTCTACTCTACAGATTCCAAGACGAATTAAAGGACTCTGCTGACAAATTCTTTAAGGATATACAAAATCTTTTTTTCTCAGCATACAGCATGAAAGCTGTACAAATCGGCAATAGTAAAATGTATGAATTATTTCTGTGCAGTGCATACGATGAAGGGGATGAAGGAAAATCCTGTGGCTATGCTGTAGCACTCAACTGTGCGGATAAAGTGAAAAAATATTCGCACTATCTGAGTGACGTATCAAGAATACTTTTTGATGAATTTCAGTCTGAAACTAATCATTACTGTGCTGATGAAGTCGCCAAATTTATTAGTATTCATACATCAATAGCAAGGGGAAACAACAGGCAAGTTAGATATGTTCCTGTAATAATGATTTCTAACGCTGTAACACTGTTAAACCCTTATTATTCAGCATTAGACATTACTGACAGACTGAAATCAGACGTCAAATTTCTACGCGGCGATGGATTTGTTCTTGAACAGGGATATAACGAAAGTGCATCTAAGTTACAAGAAAGCTCGCTTTTTAATAGAGCGTTCTCCAAGTCCAATTATGTAGCTTATGCATCACAAAATGTTTATCTTAATGACAACCACGCTTTCATCGAAAAAATGACGGGGCAAAGTAGATACTTATGTACTCTTAAATATAAGGATAAAGAATATGCTGTTAAAATGTTTGAAGAGGTAAGTATAGTTTATTGTGACAAGAAGATTGACCCGGATTTTAAACAAAGAATTTCGGTTACTACAGATGACCACAATATCAATTATGTAATGCTCAAAAATAATGGGTGGTTAATTGACTATATGAGATACTTCTTTGATAGAGGTTGTTTTAGATTTTATTCACTTGACTGTAAAGAGTGTATTCTCAAGGCTTTAGCATATTATTAATGGTATCTACGTTAGTTATTTTTGTAACATAGACGTGAAAGGCTCTTTGAAATATAAGACATGTCTCTGTATTTGGGTGTATGCCTACCCATGCATTAAGAATTAACGTTATAGATATATTAAAAGAGACAGATTTAATTCTGTCTCTTTTGTTTTTTGTTTCACGTGAAACATTATCGCATTTTATATGTTGTCTCTTTTGTTATGTTTCACGTGAAACATTATCGCATTTTATATGTTGTCTCTTGTAATACTATTCCTCCCCTTATTCTCACTGGCCGGAGTTTTCCATATACTTCTAACCCTTGTTTAAAATCAGCTAGTGTTCTTTTTGTTTTTAAAAATTCCTGTTGAATTGGTGGGTATTTCTCAAGTTCTTCATCTGTCACCCCCTCCATTGATTTAATAAACAAGTCCTTACATCTATTGGGCATACCAGCGCATTTTACATTATAGTATGGGGTATTAATTGGTTCTTCATCTTCATGTGTAACATGCTCAATATATGTTTTCTGACGAACAAAAATAGCATTATCCCAAAAGCTCTCTAATTTCCAACAACAAAAATTATTGGGATGTATTTTAATACCCTTAATATTTTTCTTTGTAGTACAACAATGTATGCTGTCCGTGTCAGCGTATACAAAATATTTGTAGTTTTGCTGTGCGGCTCGAATAGTAAAATTTCTAGCATAACTTGTTATTGCTGACCCTATAGGTATATACATAACTTTCTTTTCGTGTTCTTCAATTGTTGTAAAACCTAGTGAGCCATCATCCTTCTCCCTTGCCACTTTGAAAGAGGATATATCCGAACTGCTAAGTTTTCCATATATGTTATTTAAATAGAGTTTTGCTAGTGTTCGCCTTGCCCCTGTACTATTTTGCTTAATTTTCTTATACTTATTAATATACTTGTCAAAAATTCCTGTTATAGCTCTAAAATAACATCCATCCAATAACTCAAAATCTACAAGATTGTAATGCTCTTGTAACAGTTCAAAATCAGTTTGAGTAAGTACCATTTCAACAGTAGCTTTTTTAATATTTCCGTCAAAATCTTTGTACCATGTGCATACATTTCCTGTATCTTTATCAACTATATCAGATGTTTCAAGCATTTCGGTGGCTCTATAGAAAAAACTTCCTTTAATTTGTATAAATGGTAATTTATTTTTTTTCAAGTAAAAACGTGTGCGAATACGAACAAAATAATAATATTGGTCTGTAAGACATTTTGGTGGGATTTTACCTCTGAAAAAAACTGGCTGACCATAGGGGTAATAATTCCCACTTTCTGAGTGCATCATAGATGAGTACAAGCTATTAACATCTGCTGTGATACCCTCACTGTAAATTCTGTTTTCACATCCTTTCTTTAGATAACACCAACCTCCCCTGTATGAGTGTCTTATATACTCGTCAGCGTTTGAATATTTATATTCAACTGGATTTAATTTATATTGTGTTAAATCGGGAAAAAATGTTTGATAGTCTTGTTTGTCAAATGTAGCTTTAAATTCAGAGAGACAACACGAGCCGATAGTAAGTTTTAAGTGCCCCTCGGATTGCATAATTTCTAATGCTTCTTTAACTACCAACACATCGTTAGCAATATAACGTTTTTCGTTATCTGTAATTGGACAACCTGCATATCTATGACCCTTATACTCCATATTTAATTTTCGATGCTTTGTTTCAAAGCTTTTTCCAATTTGTTCAACTGAAAACGGCAAGAGCTTCAAACTATCTCTAATCTCAATCAATGCATATGGTGTCTTGATAAGTATACGGTACCACTGCCCCATGTCTGAGATTGAATACACAAAGGATTTTGGCGTTAAATCTTTTTCTTTTAAAAAGTGTACATCACTGTCGTTATTAGGATTTACATAAAGTTTTTGTTCATATTTCAAATCCGTGAGCAAGAATGATAGCCAAAACGAACCGTCAAACTTTAAGTTATGATAATATATGCAAATATTCTGCTTTAAGTTGTATAAATAATTATATGTCTCTCTAATTGAATGATGGATTTTAACGTCCTCTGTGCCTAGCTCGACAACTGCTGAAGCCCACACTTCCGTAAATGTCTGACCCTCATATACGGTGGTCTCAAAATCACCTACCATATATTTAATCTGCTTTCTCATATTTCTTCCCATGTTTCATCGTTGGCTAATGCTTTGTCAATTTCTGCCTGTTCCGCGTCACTTGGTAAATTACCACTTATTAATGTATATAAATGCTGGACGGCTGTCCTTGATACAGCACTACTTGGATGATATTTAATTATCACCTCACAAGTTGATAGAAAATCTTCACTTACTTGTGCTATACTATACAGAACAACGTCTATGCCATACTTTTCAATTTGTGAGTTTAAAAGATTATTTAATAGGTCTGCTGACTGAGATTGTTGTACGCCCACATTTGCTATCATGGTTTGAACTTTATCCCACACTAATTTTGAGACATGAAACATCTGTTGCCACTCTTTGTCTGATTTAATCCTGCTGTAGTCTCGTTGGTCTTTTTCCGCTCTCCTAGTTTCCCACGCCTTCCTAGATGCTTCTTGTCTGATTTCTCTTTTTCTCTGCTCAACTGTGATTGGTTGTCCTGTTACTGTACTAATGCCATAAGCTTTATTATAAAGTTGAGCAGGTCTAATTTTTGATAGTCTACGTACTGAGGCAGAAGTTATAGTTTTTGGTTTTGCAGGAATAATATTAGACTCGAATACGTATCCCCTCTTTTCAGCATTTCTAATAAAACGCTTAATTCTGTTTCTCTCTTTATTATATTCTTTCAAGAGCTGTGACTTCTTAGTTGTCTTACCCATACAATTATCTCCCCCCACCTACTTGTTCATAGATTAATAATAAAAGGGAAGGGGGTTAATACCTTCCCCCCCTTTCCTAGATATACCATTATGTTCACTACTTTTTATTTACAGTATCATTAACTGGTAAAATTTTCTACCACTATTTGAGGTATTCTCGCATACCTCAATGAGTGCGTGACCCTCATCTGATATAATATCCTCAAGCATATCTAACATTTCATTAACAGTCTTAGAAATGGTTGTGAAAACTGTTCCGTCTTTATCAACAAGCACTGATACTGTTACGGGATTGTCGTCCTTGTCAGTATCAGCATATTCGCCGACATTGACAACATCAATCTGTAATCCCTTCTCAATTTTCTGTGATGATGCCTTTGCATTAAATAATTCTTTATTTGATAACATGATATTGAACCTCCACCTATTTTACTGTGCTGTGTCTGCTTTGTCTACTTTGTCTGCTTTTACTTCCTCTGCTTCTTCAATGTACTTGTTGAGTGGCATTGTGTATGTTTTAGTGACTGCTTTCTTGTCTGTGATAGCTGAGATTTTAAAGGTATCTGTCTCATACATCTTACGGATGTAATTAAACAGTTTCGCTTCATCCTTTGGTGCTTCACTCTCATAGACTGGGTAAGTCTTGGTCATAGGCTCGCACGTAACTACATCCATACCGATTACTGTGATGTTTATTGTGCTGATTGTTCTTGTTACGCTTGGTTTTCTCATTTTTGTTTCCTCCTTGTTCTTTGTGATGAGTTTTTTACTTTGTAACTTATTATAACTTGTTGTAACATGCATCATTGATGCAAAGGCTAGTGAGTGGAGTTGCACCACTCCTCAGCTTGAATACTGCTAGTCGATAAATATTATTAATTGTTTGTATCTTTTCTCTTTGTCTAGTTCAAGTGTTACATTATGTACTAACCTATCCATTAACTCATTAGGAATATTATTTGACGAACCCTTATATGCTACAATTCGCGTATATCTATCATAAATCTTTATTGGTTCGTTGTTTAAAACTAAATATAAATTATAAACTACCATTTTAACATCCTCCTGTGCTTTGTTATAGTATAACTTCCTTACAAATATTATAATACACTATATGCACCAAAATGTCAAGCATTTTTTATCAAAAAATTAATAAATTTCAATGTAAAGAACACCTTCTTTAAATTCATGGGCTTTAACAGGACTATTGATATGTTGTATCAATTCACTAGTTTTCAAGCGCCTACCACCTCTATATGCTTTTATTTCGTAGCAAGGTAGCACGTTCATTAATTGTAATACATCACTTACCTTTGGGATATTAGCGTCTATATATTGACTAATCATTGCTATCGCAACCATAACGAATGTTGTCATAACTATTACTTCATATATGTTCATTTATTAATCCTCCATTGTAATAAAAAATTCATTTCTAATAATGTCTACTAACTTAATCGTTCTTACAAGTAAATCAGATGTAATAAAAATAACTTTGCCTTCATACAACCATTGACCTTTTTTTCTGTTACATTATTTAAATATGCATTACTGTCAAGGACTGTAAGCAATTCTTTAAACTTCATTTAACTTATCCCTCCATTCTATCACTTCGTCAATTATAATTTCTGCTAATGCTGTAGCCGTGAGATTGGACTCAAGTAAACCAAAAGGTGCTTTAAATATGTGCTTATATCCGTCAGCGTATATATAAAAGATTGTTGACGATATTGAAGGTTCAATATACGTTTCAACTCTGCAATTAATAAACTCTGGCGATGATTGTATTAATGTTCTAACTACTTCCAAATATTGTGCGTGCATTTATCCTCCTTTTTTCTAAAACTTTTCCCACCCTGCCGACCGCTTGTATTACATTTCCTTGTTGTATATATTATATCAGTTTAAATAAAAATTTGGTGTATAATCTTTTAATATTTTGTGAACAATTTGTGAACAATTTTACTCAGTGGTCACACCACAGAGTACAGGCTCGTACCTCAAATGGGGTACGAGCTTGTCGACGTTTTTCGGAATGGT
>ERZ1024349.75-NODE-75-length-13969-cov-13.041038_pt1 | contig 13969 bp, 20 predicted proteins | sample MGYA00520789_ERZ1024349 | MGnify/ENA primary metagenome ERZ1024349 (study PRJEB33242, sample SAMEA3444257) | Homo sapiens | biome: Host associated; feature: Gastrointestinal tract; material: Stool | place: Uganda | collected 2011-01-01 ...
AATCTCGCCCCTCGCCTCCCGACTGCACCTCATATCATACGCCCTTATCCAGGCATATATAGGATTGCTTCCTAGAAGAGAGATGAGCAGCTGTCTCCTGCTGCCCTCAGCTGCCGGGAACCTGTACTTCCTACTCCTCAGCTCCATCGCGCCACGGAATATCCAGTTGAACACTCCGCTCAGCTCCTCACGGATGATCTTGCTAGCAAGTTCCGGGTCCTGCCTCTCCTTCGGGATGGTGACATCGAAGCTCACGTACTGCAAGCGTCTGATGAATCCGAGCGACGCATCGTCCGGGAACGGAAGCTCATTGAGGTTGAAGATGAGGTAGGGGATTGAGTTCCCCTCCAGGATATCCCTGCCGAGCTTTCTCATCGGGACGGGCTCACCGCTCACGAGTCTCTTGAACATACCGGTGTTCTTCCTTCCGAACTTCTTCGGGTCAGAATCGGAAGACCAGTTGAAGATGGCGTTCCTGATAGGATACCTTCCCCTCATTCCCTCGTCGCCGTCAGCAGTGACGTGAAGAATAAATTGCGTGGTGAGGAGGACATCAAGCAGCCTGAGAGCTTCATTCAGCCTGACGATTAACGGTTATAAAACAGATTTCTATGATAGACAAGGAATATATCAAGGAGATTATCTCCCGTATCACGAAGAAGAAAGCTGATGGGAATATTGTTCCGGCCACCGCTTCGATGAGCGAGATTATGACTGCTGTACGCGAGGATGCCCCGGAGTGCATGAGGACCATGTGCAACGAGAGGGAGATTGCTGCGAACAGAACGTTGAACAGTGTTTCATTCAAATGCCTATGAGAAGACATCACAATCCGAACAAGGTTCCGCCGTTCAAGCCAGACCCGGAGCATTGGACTAGAAAGGTTCATTCATGGAAGGCGAAGGTCGCATACGAGACTGAGGATGATGCTTGGGAGTTTTTGAATCAGATTCCGAGGTTGAAGGCACTTGGCTGGTATCCTTACTTATGCAAGGTTTGCTCAAAGTGGCATATTGGTAGGTCACATAATTAATGATTATGAAAAAAGAAGATAGACTTAAAATATATCGCAAATACGATGGGCATTGTGCTTATTGCGGCAAGAGCATTGAGTATAAGGATATGCAGGTTGACCATCTCGTCCCGAAGAATCGAGGGTGTTACTCGCGTTGGAGTGACAAGGATGGCAAGTTCGTTGTTTCCCATGGCGATGACTGTATGGAGAACTATATGCCATCTTGCAGGTCTTGCAATCTTCGTAAGCGTGATATGAGTTTGGAACAATTTCGCTCAGAGATTACAAGACAGGCTAAAGGATTGCTTAATGGCAAAGCTTCTTTTCAGGTAAAGATGTCGCTAGCTTATGGTTTAATCGAAGAGCACTTTGATAGACAAATTGAGTTCTACTTTGAGAAATTTAAATAGTTGGGAATATGAAGAAGTTTAAGAAGTCGATAGAGATTAGCACTGAGAATATTTCAGACGTTCTTCAAGTGCCAATTGTTACAAGTTTATACAAGACTAAGAATTTTAAAACCCCTTGTCTTGAAGGTCGTAGCGTTCCTTATGATACTATAGCTGTGATGTATGTTCATATTGAAGGCTTTGATAGCGATTTTTGTATTGACCAAGGCAACATTCTCGCTCTTGATATTTGTGATACTTGGTATGCTTTTTCGAGGCATGGATGGGAAGAACATAAAAACGATGAGATATGAAGAAGAAAGGATATTACGAATACGACCCTGTTATCTATCCAAGGATGTTGTGTGTCGCTATTGGTATGAACCAAGAGGACGCTAACAAGTGTTTTGAAGGTAGAAATGGTGGGGTTTTGAGGGTTGATTTCTCTAATGCTGACGCAATAACCTACGGTAACGTTAGAGAAAAATCGAATAAGAAGCTTTGTTCATTTATTAATTTTGCAAGCAAGAATTCTATGAGGATGGGAGTTTGTTGCCATGAAGCTTCTCACGCCTGCGATACCATCGAGGGTGCTATTGGTATGGAGCACGGAGGCGAGCCTTCTGCCTATCTGATAGGTTGGATTGCGTCTTGCATCAACAAGGCTCGTTTGGGTATTGGGGATTTCGTAGAACTAAAAGATAAGGAGGAATAGCTTATGAATAAATATGGTATTGAGGTTGGAGACCGTTTTTTACTCCCATTCAAATATGTCACTACTAGAAACTGTCCTACCGAAAACGATGATTTTGCAATCGTTAAGCAAAGATGCGAAACACGGGTAGAAGTATTTTGCGACCAGAACGAGCAGTTTGTTTACTACGATTGGATTGTCACAGATTACTGTCCGGTGTTTACGGTTGTAGGCTTTCTAAAAAGCGACAGATACGAAGATGTTGTTTATGTTAAGTATAAAAACAACTCAGAGACATTTATGTGTCAAATGTTGGCTGAATTTGTCTGTACAAACGGAACTCGTATAAATGAATCTGATTTGAAAGATTATAAAAATAGTTAGCTTATGATTAAGAAAGAAGATATTAAGGTCGGGCTGCGATTTTACATCACACGAAATGATTGTTTAAAATGCAATTTTGACCCGATAGGTATTAAGGACGGCAGAACCCCTATTCTGTTCAATGCCGAGAGAAAGGAGGCTGATGCTTATATATGTACATCTGTTAGCACAGATTACAAGTATTTCGCTCATTTTCGCGAGGAAGATATTATGATGTTTGGTATAAAGTTCGATATAGTAGCACCAGTTGCCGATAATCATAAAATAGATATAAATTCCGACATTGAAATGCATGGAAATATTCTCAATAACTTGCATGATACATACATCAAGAAAAATCGTGATTATGGGAATGCTTTTTCCGAAATGTATGATGAGCTTGGTATCAACTACGGCTACGGAAAGATACGAGAGAAGGTGAATCGCATCAAGACGTTGAAGGACAATGAGGCGCAAGTTGCTAATGAACCATTGGAAGATGCTCTTCTTGGCTGCGCTAACTATTGTATCTTGACATTGATGGAATATCAAAAACGTAAGGAACATGGAACAGACTGATTACACTTGCAAGGATTGCTTCTTCTTCAAGAATGGAGCTTGTAACCACCCTAATGAGATTAGGTTTACTTCTGAGGAGAATCCTTCTTGCACAGATTTCGAGTATAAGGAAATAAAAGTTGAACTTTAAAATATTGTTATCATGGCATTACCATTTGGAAAGACTATCAAGACAAGACACTTCACCGTGCTGAAGTTCAGTAAGAGCTTGTCTAAGAAAGAAGTTGCTTCACTCAGAGAGGATATCCATGCTGATATCAAGAAGCATTTACAGAGAGGATCGCTGCCTTTCATTAAGATTGCAGACATTGCCGGCACATGGGGTATTGAATACTCTATCGGCACATCCATGTACGCTGCACTCGATGAATGTGTTTATGCTTTCGTAGGAGATCACTATGAGTTCTCCAAGACTGAAGAAAACATCATCGAGGCATTTGCCCAGCTTATGTATGCGGATACATCGTTGCCTGGCGATGCAGAATACACGGCAGGTAAGTTGAAGCTCCGTGACGAATACATTGCTCGTGAGGCTGCAAGAAGAAACGCTGCTGCCGACGAGGGTAAGACTGAAGAACAGCTCCGTAAGGAGAGTGATGAGGCTGTACAGGAAGTCATCGACCGAGACAAGCACGTCGAGAATCTTCTTGAAATGGCAGAACAGATTAAGAAGGAAGGAGGCAAGGATGAGCGATAAATTGATTGAGGTCGTTCAAGACCACACTTCCCTGGTAATTGCACTCCAGTTCATTTTGGAGGCCGCAGAGACGAAGAAACTGCCTCCATACGGTATTCTTCCTACGTTTAATGAATCTTATCTTGATGATAGGGTTCAGGCGATACTCGAAAAGGTTACCGGAGAGAAGTATCCTTAATTGAATTTATATTTTTCTTCTACTTCATTATATATAAAAAAGTAAGGGCGGCATCTGTGAAGACACCGCCCTTTGTTAACCAATTTTTAGAATTACGAACAGCAGAAAGAATCTGTGAACGTATATCTGCTTGCAAAGGTACTTGGTTTTGCTGAAATTCTAGTAAAACAAAGTTACTTTAACACGAATTTAACTATTTTCCACCCTTACAGAGTCCATTTTTGAATAACAAGCAGTCATTCTTGCCGGTTGGATAATTTATTGGGAGGTAAAAATGGCAAGTCGTATCTTCCGTCTGAAGCTCATCCTGCTTAATTTTGGCAAAGTCTCCAATCATCTTTGTGTAGTCAGCCCATTCTTTGGAAGATGTATTCTTAATTTTTGAGCGGGCGATAACGAGGTCTTTGAGAATCTGTTCCTTTGATGTAGCCTTTGCGAGCTGTTCCGGGGTTAAATCTTCGCTATGCTCGTTTTCAATCTTCTTGCCATGTACCTCTGCGATTCTCTTCTGGACAGACTCTTGGGCTTCAAGCAAGTTCATCTCGTTTTCGAGGAAGGATTTCTCCCAGTTGAGTCCCTCGCCCTGGAATGCAATGGCCCAACAATCCCTCATTGGCATACCTGAGCCACGGAGGCTAGCGTAGATGTAATAGCGAGGGTCTTTCATCTTGAGAGCCTTCGCCTTCTTGTATGTATCGACGGATAACGTGTATCCTTTTGTTTCTTCAATCATAGTCTTATTTCTTTTTATTATCCTTGAACGCAAATAAAGTGTAACAACAACATGAAACGTGGAACGGTGGATATGGGTCTTTGAAAGAATGGATGCCGGCATCGGCTTCGATTTGACAGATATCACAAGGATAACTGCTTCCTCTCTTGACATAGAATCCGATAGCCTTATTCTCCAGTCCATACTCCTGCTCTGCCTGTCCCCACGCCAAAGCAATCACCTGAGAAGCGTTTCTTACGATATTCTGATAGGCATTTCTGTAATATCCTTTTCCGTAAGAAGGAACATCGATGTTGATATCCTTTCTCTTCGCTTTGGTGATGACTGATGTGTGATATGGGTCCTTGTAGCCTGTGCGGATGGAAGACAGGAGCTGCTGGTCTGAATATCCCATCAAGGTTCCTGCCTTGATCATCCTTACAATATCTTCAGCAAAGTTTCCGAGATAGACTGCGTTTCTTTCGGATGTTGTCTTTCCGTAGATATCGCTGACGAGAAATGATTCTATGTTCTCGTTGTCAATCCCGAGAATCTTGCATGAAACCTTGGAGTAAGCAGAGATGTAACTGTTGATACTCTCCTCTGCATCAGCAGTAACGTTCTTGGCGTAAGATAGCAGGGCTGACTCGTTTGTGAGCCTGCCCGCGCCTCTGTATCGCTTACTTGCGGTAATTACCTTCTGCGTCGTTTTCCAGAGGATATCAGCAACATGATCCTCGCAGTTTCGGATTGCCTGCAAGCGCTTCCTGCTGTAATCGACAGAACGTTTTAACTCATCCATAAGCTTACTTCTTTACGGTCTTCCAATTGTTACGGCCCGGCCAGTTGCCGTTCTCATCCCAGTCTGTCCCGCTTTTGTTCGGCCTGCCAGCGCCACGACCAGTACGTACGTTTCCACTACCTCCATTCTGAATATTCGCAGTAGCTTTCTGCTCCTCGATTGCATTTTGAGTTTCGTTATCCGCACGCTGAATATCCATGAGGAGGTCCTGCTGGTCTTCCTCCTTCTTCTCTCGCATAATGCGGTCGTATTCATCGTTAACTGGGAAGTCTGGGCAACGCTCAGATGCAGTCTGCTTTGAGAGGAAGTTGTTCTGAACAGCTGTCGCTAAGTTTGTTATTATTTCAGATTTATTCTGATGCACATAGATTTCCACCCAAGCGTGAATAGGAAGACCGGTCATAGTGGCCATGCAGTTTTCTTCAACTCCGATACCATACTTTGAGATACGAACAAGTTGATCCAGGAACGGATGCATCTTCTTAGCATCGTTCTCTGCAACCTCGATGGCAGGAGAATAGAGCAGCTTGATAGCAACGCCCGGAAGGTCACCCGACTTCAGCTCCGGTGGCTTTACTGTGAACGAAAGCTCATAGATGAGGTCATACGACTTGTTGAGCTGTGTCGCAAATGCATCGGAAGCGTCTGTTCCGTTAATGAAGTCAGCATCACCATTCGTATCGGTAATCTGAATCATCTTAGCCGATCCGTCTGTATCTCCAACAACGGTAATGTCGTCACCATCGCCCTTCAACTTCATTATAGGGAAGGCGTAAGCCTTGTTGTTCTCGCAGAGATAAGAGAAAGCTTCCTCGTAGTCCTCGATGTTCTTCTGTACAACAGACCAGCATGGGCCGTCATCGTTTCTTACGTATGCAACAGGGATAAATGGGAAGCCGTGAGCTTTCTCTTCAACGCAAGTGTAGTCATCGATTCCGAATATCTTGGCAATTCTCTTGATAGTCTCCTTAACCTTGCCTTCGTTAACTTGCTTCTTGAAGCGGTAGAATGTCTTGTCATCCCACACCTCTACCCATTCTATCTTTTCATTGCCTTCCTCGTCGAAGTCGTAATACTTGCGAGCAAACACAACGAGTTCACCAGTAAGAGGGTCGAACTGAGGATACAATGTGTCTCCTCTATCGAAAGCCAATGTGCGAGTACCGAATTTTTTGTTTTTATCGAAGAATCCGACTACAGCAGCCTCAGCAACCTTCATGTACGAACTTACAGCCTCATAGTGACGAATCTCCATATCGTGCATATACCATCCCTTCTTGAACTTGGCAAGGAGATTAATATACTCTTCCTGTTTCTTCATCTCAGGATCACCGGCAAGCTCAAACTGAATATCGTTACCTGTCATATGGAGAACGTGCTTCGTATGAATAACTTGCTGGAAAGCAAATGCCGTTCTTTGAATCTCCTGGACATACCATTTCCCGTTTTCCGGGTTCTTTCTCCAGATGTCAGGGTATAGATCCTTGTCGAAGATTTTGTGTGACGTAGGATAGAACTCACGAAGGAAGTCCTTCTGAGTCTTAACCACTCTGTATAATGTATCTTGCGGCATCTGAGGGTCTTCATTATCGGACACCTCGTTCCTGCAATAGCCATCGTGGGTCATGTACCCCTTTGGCGTGAGTTCAAAGAAAGGCTTCTTTACCAGAATCTTTCTGAAATTTGTTACCTTGATAGCATCCATAATCCTTTTACCTTTTTATTTTTCTTTTTTGTTAAACTGAATATCATTACATAGAACCAAGATTCAAAGAAGTCAGGCGAGTGCCCGACATATTTCTTGGCAATCTTCTTAGGTAATAGCTTGAATCCCCTATCATCGCTATTCTCGTCACGTCTGAGCATCTTACGCTCCTTCTGAAGAATCTGTCTGAGAGGAACCTTGTCAAATCCGTTTCCTGAATACTTTCTTTCAAGCAGGGCCGAGTCAATGGAAATCTGCTTCTCCTTTATCATCTTATAGAATAACCACGCACACTGAGACTTCAAATCCTTATATAGGTATTTGATTCCTTCTTCTTCCTGATGATTCCTCGCGATAGGTGCTGCCTGGTTGTTGAATGGGACGGCATCCTTGAAGAATCCCTTAAAGTACTGACCGATACCCTGCATATCGTAAGTGAAGTTACATTCCTCAACTCCCCACTCTCTCAGCTTGGCCTCAACTACAGAAACGAGCGTCTTAGGGTCCAGCCTCAGAACAACCAATTCTTTGCAGTGCCATCCTTCCCAAAGCCACATTACGAAGTTATCGCCGCCGGTGAATGCGATATCGGCAGAAGCTCTGCGTTTTCCATCTCCTATCTGTTCTGCATTGTCGTAGATTTCATCAAGGTCTTCCATCTTGATCATGTCATCACCGGCAGCTTTCCAGTTCCAGTTAGCTTCCAGGTCTCGCATACGCTGTTCTTCATCCTGCTGGGCGAGGTTTGCCAAATATGACACGTCGGTGGACATAAGCTTGACATTCTCTGAGAGGTCGGCACGTATGAACGTGGCAGACTTGATGAACATTTCGAGCTTTGTGTATCCAAGTTCCTCGTAGCTGTCCTTCCAGAGGCTGTCTATGATGCCCTTGCACTGCTCGTACACCTCTTCTCTCGTGTTACCCCAGTATATTGAGTCAGGCGTATCGCCGTCCATGAAGCAGTATCGTATAACTCCGTCCCGTTCCGGTATGATGTAGCCGTTCTCGTCAACCCACCAGTCGATAAACTTTCTCACCCAAGATTCCGGGTCCGGGTTACAGGTAATCCAGAAGCGGTTTCGGATATGCGCTGCATTTCGGTTGTTGGTCAAGAGGTACTTGAACTTCTTGTATGGGCACTGAGTACCCTCATCGATGCAGATGTATGCATACTGTCGTCCCTGGAATCGAGTCTTGAAGTCCTGATACGCTCCGGCATAGTACGAGAATTTGAGCCATCCTCCGTTGTCGAAGTTCCAGGTCATATCGTTCTGTGACTTATTGTAAGTTCCAAATTGGGAGAACAATTTATAAGAGTCTGTCACTAAGGACTGTAAGTCGTCTTTTTCGTTACGAAGAATTGTTGCATGAAAATCTGGATTTTTAATATCCTTCAGAACTTCCATTAGGGAAGAGAACGATTTTGAGCCGCCTCGCGAACCGCCAACTATCTTAATATCAGCGTCTATAGACAGCATGCGTTCCTGACCGCCACGCTGAGCTATAATCTTCAGCTTGTCGGGATGCTTCTTGTCGGCGTCTCTTAATGATTGGATATACTCTTGAGTGTAAATAGGCTCTCCGTTATCCAATTTTAATCCTGAAAATACTTCCTTTTGCATAAATATACATTTATACTGCAAAAATATACAATTTTTCTTTGATAATTGCATATTTATTCATATATTTGCAAAATAAAAGGTATATTTATACGTTTTCGAGGTGGAGGGACCACTTTCGGGATAACATTTTTAATCAAAAAACAACATGACAAGAGAGGAACTCTTAGCATTAGTGAACAAGGAGGTTGATACCACCAAGTTCAAAGAACTTAGCCAAAAGACCATCGATGAGGAACTTGATGATGTTTTGGAAGATTTCGGTGATGACGAGGAAGCAAATTCCAAGTTGGTTACCAAGTTAGCAAACCGTCTGAAGCGTATCAACGGCAACTTGCACAAGAATATCTCTGACGAGGTAAAGAAGAGCAAGGAGGAAGCTGAACGCAAGAAGAAGGAAGAGGAAGAGGAGCGTAAGCGCAAGGAGGCTAAAAAGGGTGACGAGCCTGACGACAAATACTCCAAGCTGCTTGAGAAACTTGAAGCTCTCGAAAAGGCTAACGCAGAAAGAGACAAGAAGGCTGCAAGGAAGGCAACCATCGAGTCTGTAAAGGCAGGTTTGAAGGATAAGTTCGACAAGGCAAACCTTGAAATGAAGAACTACTTCCTCAATGCTGCAATCGCAAAGCTGGAGATTCCGGACGAAGATGCCGACATCGACGACCTGGTTTCTAAGGCTGAAAAAATCTACACCGCAGAGTACAAGGAAGCTACTGGTGAAAACGGTATTCCTGCAAAAGGCAGTCGCACGTCTAGCGGAAGCACGTCCACAGATGATGACAAGTTTATGGAAGAAGTGGCCGAGCGTCGAAAGAAAAGATTCGGCGGTGGAGACAAGAAGTAATTTCAGGATAACAATTTTAAAAAGGTAAAAAGATTATGGACAACACTTCTATTTCCTACATGGAACAGATGGGTACTCGTGGTATGTTGAACCACGGTGCGACCATCATTCAGACAGAAGGTAAGGTCGGCGGAACCCGATACGTGTTTGCCGGTCTTGAGGCGCTCATTAAGAATGCCTTCGTTCACCCACCTATTGGTGGTAAGCTCGTCAACCCATTCAAAGGTCAGGCTAAGATTTACGCCGGCGACTTGATCGAGCACGACCTTGGCTTTACAGCAGGCAACGAAGGTCCTGGTGCTACAATCAAGATTCTGAAGGCTTACGGCGTGGCAAAGGCTACTACTGCGGCTACAGACACAGACATCTACATCGTTCGTAACGGATTCGTTCACATCCCGTTCCCTGGCGATACCATCATGGTCGGTCAGAAGGACTTCAAGACAAAGGCAAAGGGTGTGACCGTGACCGCCGTGGAGGCAACCACCGACACATCGGTAGGCGACGTATGGAAGCTGACCCTCTCGGAGGCGCTTGGCGCATTGAGCGCTGGCGACGTGCTGGTGGAGGCAGAGAAGGCAGGCGCGAGCGTGCTGCCAATGGTAACCAACCCTAACTGCTTTGCTCCGAGCGACAACGATTTCCCTTATTTCGATGCCGGCGGCGACAAGTATCACAAGCCTCGTACAAACGTCAACTTCTGTATGTTGAATCCAGACTGCGTTATGTGGCTTGACCGCATGGGTCCTGTTCCTCCTGCTGTTAAGGCGATGAACAAGTCACTCTACCCAGAGTTCTGGCACATTTAACCTATTGTATAACGTAAAAAGATTGATTCAGGATTATGGCAAAAATTGATATTGGTGTCGAGCAGCTTGCGAAGTTCTTCACTGGTAAGGGTAACAACACTTACCTTCAGAAGTTCGTCAATCGTGACGGCGTACTTCGCTGTAACAACGGCTGGTATCTGACACAGGGTGACATTGATCCAGATCTCACCCCTACATCTAACAATGGTGATGCAACCTTCAAGGTTCGCACACGTACATTGAACCCTGCAACCTTGATGAACCTCCGTGCTCCTCTCGGCGAGGGCTATCAGAACGACCATGAGGGTATTGAGTGGTACACCGCTTCAATTCCAGACTTCGCTGCTGACGGCTTCCGTGAGACTGCGACAGAGCGTTACCACAAGATGAAGATTCTCCAGGATGAGTTCGGCAACGATGCTGACCTGGTTGATGCTTACCTCGACAAGGTACAGGTATTGTACGACTCACTCGACATGACTATGAACTACATGTCAGCCCAGTTGAGTTCGACAGGTTTCATCGACTACGACAAGATTGGTCGTGGTATCCAGGAGCCTCTGTATGACGCAAAGGTTCCAAAGGAGAACTTCAAAAAGGCGGGTACGCTTGCCTGGAACGATCCAAACTGCGACTTGCTTGAGCAGATGCGCAAGTTTGAGGAGGATTGGCGCAAGGAGAACATCGAGTACCGCAGTGTACCTCTCGTATGGCAGATGACCAAGAACGACTACAATAACGTATTCTTGAAGAACAAGCAGATTGCTGAGTTGTACAAGAGCTGGGCGAACGCTAACTTTGTGGCAGTTTTGCAGAACTACGGTCCAAACAACGCAATGTTCTTGAAGTCTGTTGTAGACCTCAACGGTCTTTCTCCTATCGAGATTGTCGATGAGGTTGAGCACAACAAGCGCTTCGATGGCACAGTTACAGAGATTCATGGTTGGGCAGACGGAACAGTTGTTCTTCGTCCTGCTGGCAAGCCTTTGCGTTTCATGCGTAAGGAGATCCTTGACAAGCGTATCTTTGACACCCTTGGCAACAAGCTCATTGATGTGGCTTGGGCGCAGACCAACAACAAGCTTGGCTTGCTGCGTAACATGATTACCGCGAACGGTCTCTACCAGGAGTTCAAAACAGACTTGTTCCTCGCTTCTGTTCCTGCTATGCTCGATTCTCCTTACCGTTGGATTATCGACATTACCAAGAAGGGTTAATTTCTTAACGTAACTAGATTGTATGACTATGGATTCGGAGATGAACATTTACACTGTGAACGACTACCTTATTAATAAGGTGAAGTTCGAGATGCCGATAAAGGCTCTGTTGGGCATCATGCACGACAGGGAGCTTGAAAATGGCATCGACCTCGAAGCCTGCGACAAGGACAAGGTAAGGCTTGCCTATGCCGACATGCTGAAATGGTTTGTTCTTGGTCCGAGCAAGGTGAACAACACCTCCGATTCCGATAACGGATGGACTCATTCGGGAGGTGGCTATGATATGTCGGACAGCGACAGGAGCGAGATGAAGGCAGAGGCTAACGCTATCTATGCAGAGCTGGAGCCTGATTCGATGCTCAAGAAGAAGTCCACCTTCCGGGTGACCTCCCACGGAGTAAAGAGGGCGAATTATTCTCCTTGGGGAGAACCTCTCCCTCACATCATCAAATAAGGCGTATGGAAAAGGAAAACATCAGAAACCCAAGATACCCTCACATCATCAAGATCGTGAGGAAGGTCGTCGGAAAAGCCGACCCTGATGACCCGTTTGCCGATGATGATGCTCCAGTTGGTGAGGACAAGGAAATCATTCTCTACTATGGCGAAGGACGCAGTTACACAGATACCACTACAGAGGGAGACAAGAACGTCGACCAGAACAAGAGGAAGGCATCGATTCCGGTCAGATATGACGAATGGGATGCTGACAGATGTCCTCTTGACGGCGACACCATCTACTCCACTGTCGGCAACAACACCGAGGTAGGTATGGTTAAGGACTGCGAACCGGATAATAATAGGACTGTTGTATATTGGAATTTGACAAGGGTTTAGATTATGACAAGTTTATCAGGCCAGTTTTTACAGGTCGAGAAGAAAATCCGTCAGATGGCTGTAGCAAAGATGCAGCAGAAGATGGACCATGCGGCTGAAATGACAATGAAGGCTGCTGACAAGTCTCGAAACTATGATGACGTAACCGGTAACTTGTACAAGTCAACAGCCATCGGTACATATTACAACGGCTCATTGCAGTCGATTCATTATGCTCCAGGCCCAGAGCCAACCCGAGTAACCCTTGCTGCTGGAGAGAGATACAACCTCGATAAGTATTATCGCAGTTCATTCTCCTTCAAAGACAGCGGACGGAGACCTTACAAGGGTGAATACGGAGAAGGTGGTGAATATGGTCCAAACGCGGCGTGGGATGAACTTGTTTCCAGGGAGCACAACAAAGGAAAGTACGATGCCACATGGCAGATGCTCCTTGTTGCCGGTGTGGATTACGCTAAGTTTGTCGAGGTTAAGAGAGGTCACGACGTGATTACCTCTCTTAGAGAATATTTGGTTAGATACTTTAGAACGATGTAAGATATGGTTAGTATTAAGACTCTATATTTCGATGTCGGCAATGCAATGAAGGGGATTTGCGACAAGCTCTACTCCCGGAGCCGACCAAAAGCAGTTGATACGAAAATCAACAGCTACATCGTGGTATACTTTCCATCTAGTATCTACAATAACGAGATGAACTCAAGTGGAGTTTACAATGATTTCACCACTATAGCTCAAATCGAATTGTATGTGCGCGATAAAGCTTCAGCAAGAAATCCAAACACATTTGATGTTTCTAGCGTTGACGAGAAAGTCCAGGAGATTATGGACATATTTCCAATCTCTACAAAAAATCTCATTGTTTCCAATCCTCGTATAACACTACAGACAGACGACGGCGCAGGTTTTTCCGTGACAATCATACAGGGAAGGTTACGTACGAAATAAGTATTCAGGTATAACAATTTAAAATATTTTAGATTATGGCTATGACAACTATTGACAAGATGAAGGACATTTTCAATGGTCCTAAAACTCTGCTCTACTCAAAGGCTATTACCGATTTGAGTAAGGCTACAGTTGACATCACCCCAGAGGTTGAGCTTCCGGTTACCGTTGACTCGCTGAAGGCGACTATGGATGACCCAACCGTAAACCACTACAAGGTTATCGGTCTTGCTGGTGACTGGGCAACTACCGCAGAGCTCGGCGACTTCAACGTAGAGTTCGTTGTTCCTTCAAAGGCAAAGGACTTGCTGACAATTATGTTCGGCGAGGATGCTATCACAGAGCTGACCAAGGTTACTCTGAAGGGTACAGGTGACGCTACCCTCGACGCTACTACCGGCTTTACAGGTATCGCTGTTGAGCCTAAGAAGTTCAAGATCAAGGGTACTATCGTCATCGTTGACGACGAGAAGAAAAACCTCATGGTTATTACCAACATCGCTCGTCGTGCAGCACGCTGTCAAGCAACTCCTGCAAGTCCACTGAAGGCTGCTC
>ERZ1024349.76-NODE-76-length-13765-cov-9.386579_pt1 | contig 13765 bp, 32 predicted proteins | sample MGYA00520789_ERZ1024349 | MGnify/ENA primary metagenome ERZ1024349 (study PRJEB33242, sample SAMEA3444257) | Homo sapiens | biome: Host associated; feature: Gastrointestinal tract; material: Stool | place: Uganda | collected 2011-01-01 ...
CTTGATATTGAGACCGAATGTCTGCAATAATTCGTCTCCACGTTCCAAAGCGTTCCTTTGTGATTGCTTCCTGCAGATCCTGATATGTCTTCATTCGTTCCCTCCAAAATGAAAATATGTTTGCTTATAAGAATGCCGCCGCAGCCGGTGGAAGCTCCGTGTTTTTCTTTACCTTGTATCGCATGATTGTGTTGCAGAAGTACCGAATATCGTCCATTGCGTGATCGTTCTGCTTCACAACGCTATCATCATTCTTTTTTTCGTCCCAGCAATACAGCCCAAATTCCCGGATGCTGTCTACGCAAGATCGATGTATTTTGATATTTCCGTCCTTAAGGTAGGTGGCAGTCCGCCGGATGCCATCCAAAACGTTGTTGTTGGCGGCCAAAACCTTAAATTTCCGCTTTTGCAGTGACGTAATGAAGGACGCTGCCGACGGGTCAACGATGATCCGCTTAATTGTGTAGCCACGGGCCATCTCTTCAATTGCGTCGCAGTGCTCTTCATCCGTCTTGTTCCGGTTGCTGTCCCTGCCAGAATAATAATATTCTTTGATTCTGACCGCTTTATCTCCGGTTACGCTCCACAATCCGGCGGAACATGGATTCCGTGTGCCGTAGTCGATGGATATGTAATATTCTGCCCCTTCTGGCTGATCGTCTGTTATGTTTGTCTCTCCAAAGTCGTACACAAGCCCTTCCGCCAGAACCCACAGGCCCAGAATATACCGCTGGTAGAATACGCCGCTATACATCCGCTCATAGCGTTCCCGGATTTTGGGGGCAAGACTCAAATTGTCGGCCATCGTGAAATGCACATGGAGTGCATTCATTTCTTTCGCCGCTAGCACCCACTTTTTGTTGAACCAATGTTCGGGCCCGCCAGGGTTGCAGTTAAACCACAATTTGGAGCCGTCAACAGAGCAACGAGCCGTGACCTGCTCCACAAAAGACTGGGGCATCAATGCTACCTCGTCCAGCAGCGCACCGGCCAGGGTAATGCCCTGGACAAGGGCGTAAGAACTTTCGTCACGTCCGCCGAATAGGTAATAGACATTTTCCCGTCCGCAGCCATCAGAGACAATGAGCTTGTTTTCCTGCCGCTTTTCTACAATGCGTAGCTCAGACGGCACCCAGTCTGATAGATGGATAATCACATTCCGGCGCAAACTCTGTATGGTCCGTCCACAAATACCGAACGTTTGATTGCTAAAGCGTGACATACTCCACAGGATAAATCCCACGGCCATGCTGACCGTTTTCCCCGATCGGATAGAGCCGTCGCAGATGATAGCGTCCCGGTCTTGGAATTTCGACTGATTCCACCAAAGCATAGCCAGCTTTTGGCGCTTACTCAACTTCTGGTAAATCATCCGTGTTTATCTCCCCAGTGGCCGCAATGGCTTCAAGCAGATTGTTTTTCTCACCGGTTTTAACGGCCTGATCTCGCTTGTCAAACAGGCCGTATCGCTTGCCCAAAAGCTCGGCAGCCTTTAACCGCTCCTTTTCATCCGGTGACTTCTCCATTTCTCGTGCTTGCGACATATAATCACCGATATTCTCCACAACTACAACGGCGGCTTTAGACCGTCCACGCATGACAGATGTAAGATATTTCAGTATTTCATCCTGATTTGCTATCAACTGCGATTCTTTTTCAGCCATCCGCTGGTCAATGCATTTTTTGATCTGAGGTTTTATGAGGTTGTCCGCAGCTGTGCGATATGCTGTTTTAGGCGAATACCCGGCTCTGATTGCGGCCTGGGTAGCGTTCAAGTCAATCAAATATTCATCGACAAATCTTTGCTGCTTTGCCGTTAATTTAGCCACAATCTCACCACTTTTCGAAAATAAGTGCAAATAATTCCCAAATCCCTGCCTTTATGGCAGGGATTCTTTTTGAACAATTGTACAATAATGCATGGGCTTTGATACACATTTTTACAGGAATCCAATCAATGGATCATTTGGAAACAATCTCAATCTGATAACCAAGTTTTTCCTCTATTTCTTCTTTTGCCATTTTGTGAATTTTGGGTTCAACTAGAATATCGACAAATTCTGATAAAAATTCTTCCCCGGTGTTTTCGATTTTTACGCAGCTCTTAGAGCACTGTAAATATTCTGATACAGCGATATCCCATATTGGTGCAAAAAAACAGTTTCTAATAATTGGTACATTCTCCAGCGTATGAGGAAAAGAAACTTTAGGAAGAATGTGCAAGTGTTTCCCGCTTTCATTCTCGTATTCATAATCAAGCCTCATGTACCAGTGACCATTTTCTTCGAATGGTATTACTTTTTTTAATTCTGTTTTTCCATTCTCGTACATACTTAATCATCCTTTTTGAAAATCATTTTTACAAAAACCCCATTTCCTTCGCCACGGCGTAAACAAACTCTTTGCTCCACTCGCACGCTGTCGTCTCCGCTATATGCAGCTGCACGGCAGCACCGGGGACATTGTGCTGCTGTTTTCTGTAGACCAAATCAATTATTTTTAGGCGCTCTTCGCCTCTGTACTGGCCCTTTGTCCGGGCCAGTACATTTTTCACGGCTTTGTCGCAAAGGTACTCCTGCCAAGTCTCTGGGGCTGTGCCAGTTCCTAAATTGCGCATGATTGACTTTTTGACGTAATCGTACCACCAGTATTTCGGCCTTGACATAGCCCCAGCTCCTTTCATAACTTAACCGTCAAGCGATTGGTGTAGAAATTCCACCAAAAAAGCCAATCGAATTTGATATTGCAAGCAGCTTTGTCAACGCAGCCATCCGCTTTACCGTCTGCGCTTTGCTTGCTGCTTCATACAGTGCCGCTATACATCCGTATCCCTCCATCTTGTCGGCGGCCAACACATAGGATGTTGCCTGTAACGCCTCAGAAAACCATCCGGGAACGCTACCGCCCATATAGGTTGCCATTGTCCTACGGATGATCTTTTCCGGGTCAACCCCATCGTCTTCCTCGGCATCTTCCCATACTCCGTCCTTGGCGACCTGCTTAATAGCTGCCGCCAGGTCTTGCGTAATGCGCTCATTTACATTTTGGATGATTTGATCTTGATCGAGTGTAATTTCCGCCATAATGCGCTCCTTTCACTTCCCGTTTATGGTTCGCTTTTTATCCCCCATTGCTTGCTGCCGCTCTTTCCGCCGCTTTCCTGTCCCGGTATCGCTGGGCGGCTATGGAGCATAGAGTGAGGTAGTCCGGTTTCTTGCTTTTCTTCATGACTTCCTCCCCTTTTTCTTTTCAGCAATCCGCTTTTTCAGTGCTTTTTTGTGCGTCATTCTGTGCCACCGTCCCTATCCGTATTTTCAACAGGTTCCCGGTAATACTCCGGTTCTTTCGGCTCCATTTCTGTTTTATAAATAAATTCCGCCCCTAGCGGCACAGCGTCGAAAACTTCTTGTGTAACACGGTATGTCGCAGTTTCCGTCTTCCCGCCTTCCCCTGGGCCTGATATGATGATTGTCCAAGTATCCGGATAGTGGTAAACATACGGGATAAAATATGTCCTCGTGGTCTTTCCGTTACTTATGCAGATGGGAATTAACACAGTTCGGACGTGGGCCGGAGAGAATGTCTTATCCACCACCTCGCCTTTGACAATTTGCTCTGAGCAGGCCGCCAAGAGCAAGATCAGAAATGCGGCCAAAAGCAGTGAAATAATACGTTTTTTCATAAATTACTCCTTATTTTGAATAAAATCAACAGTTTACCACCGCTTTTTGGTATTTCTGCGGTGACGGCCCGGTCGGCGAACGGTACAGAGCGCCCCAGGTGGGCAAGGCCTCGGCCTGCCTGTGTCGAAGAGGTAATTGCAACAGGCCACATAGGCATTGTAGCCGTAGAAGTGGACGCACCCCATGCAAGGATTCGGCGGTAACTTTTTCCTTGGCATGGGAAAGATATCACCTCACTTTCTCCCGTTCACACCCCGCTGCCGCCTGCGCACCTGCTCCCGCGTCCACTGCACCTCTGCCAGGTGGAAGGCTTTGGCGATCTGATAGTCCGCGCAGCGGTCAGAGCAGGCAGGGGAGCGGTGTTTGCAATCCTTGCAGCATCCGAGGAAGCTAATGTTGATCGGCATCATTTGGGCCTCCTGTTTTGCCGGAGCTGGCAAATTGTCCTATATTGCGCACGTCCGCAGATTGGTCACGGCGCTGGCCCCGGCTGCAATAGTCTGAATCGCTGGTAAACTTCATCCCACCTGGATGGATGCAGAAGGACGTGGTTGCACCGGATGCCGCATAATACCTGCACTCCCGGCACCGCACCACCGGCACGGCATCCACGGTGGGAGAATCGCAAACGGCATCAGCAAAATCTCGGGGATTAATCAATGTTTCGCCATAATCTAAGTCGTAATCAAACTCGATTTCTTGCAGCAGTTTGTTTGCATCAATCAGCCGCATTTTCTCACCCTCCTATACATCGAATTGATAATGTTCAAAAAGCCATTGAATAGCGTGCTGCAATTCATCTTTTGTAATACTATTCAGCGTTTCAAAGGATGCAATTTTTTCGATGGCAAGGACTTTTGCCCAGATCGGGACTGTTTTATCGTCCAGCCGATATTTGAAAATGTCAACGGCTTGTCCGAGGCTCAAATTCCCGGTACACGGGAATGGAATCACAGCCGGTTCTGGCTCCTCGGTGATTTCCTGTGGAAATCCGTCCATTTTGGTTTGCAAGGTAATCAAGGTAATACCTCCTTCGGCGGTTCAGGCAGCGACATCCAGTGGGTAACGGTGATGGGCAGCCCCATGAATGTCCACTCGTCCACGTCTGGGTGATAATCTGCAATATCTACGGCACCAAAGCTGGGAATATAAGATAAATAGCTGGTGTCCTTGCAGACTTTTGGCCTCTCGCTACACGGAATCCACCTTGTCCGTTCCAACGCCTCCATGCCCATCCGGCAGGCCTCGTTTACCTCGTCCAGGCCGTCGTAGTTCTCCCGGTGTTCCGGGTCAAGAATTTCAATCGCTCGGTCAATTGTCATCATTTCTCACCTCTTTATTCCGCTCAGGCGGAACCATTCTTTGTCCGCTGCCTCCGCTTCCCGGAGTAACTTTGCAGCCTGTTCATATACCCCATCCGGCACCTCGGCAAGCGGCTTCCCCTCGTATGGTTTAATCAGGGCGCAGTATTCCATTCTCTTGTCATGGGCTTTCTTGGCCAATCTCTTGCAACGGTCAATGTTTTCCTTGTCCTTCTTGTATTGAAGGTCTGCAAGAATGGTATCGACCGACGGCCATCCAAGGTTGTGCTTTTCGTATTCCAGGATGCACCAAATCAGATCTTCCTTGCTCAGCTTTCGCAGTTTTGCTGTGACGTTATTTCTGTTAACTGCCATTTTCGTCCTCCAAATCCATTTTCGCACCGCAGTTGGGTCAGAAATTGGAAAGCAACTCAATATTATTTGCAAGCACCTGAGCTGCATCGTGGCAAACGGAACATTCATGTCTGTTCGGAGAGGGGATGCAGTTATCTGCATCTTCCCACGAAATCCACCGCCCACGCCGCACCGGCTCCACATCGGCGGCGGGAATTCTGTGGAAATCCTCCGCCAAATCGTTATAGGCATCGGCATAGATTCCGCTTTCCCCGCCATGCTCTTCATACACTTTTTGCAATTCTTCCGATTGCTCACGGATATAAGCGATCGCCGCCTCCCGGCTGATGTAATCACTCATGCTCAGCCCTCCGGTTCCAATCCTCCACCGCCATGTCAAAGGCCCGTCCCATTGTTGCCGCACCATGCTGCACCGCTAGGTGTTCCCGCCGAAACAGTGGCTTGCACCGCACCTCCACCCAGGCCCCGCAGCACCCGATTGCACTACGCCGTACCTTCGGCATTCGCCCGCAAAACGGGCAGGGCTTCAATTTGATTTCATCCATTTTTCATCCCTCCATTGCTTTTCGCAGGGAATCTTTGATGTAGTAGTCCAGGCCAAGTTTCTGGCACAGCCGCTCCGCCTCCTGGCCGAACTTCTTCCAGTCAATGTTCGACTTATGGTAGTTCAGCTTTCCAATTTTTACTTTGTCGATGAAATCGTGGCAATTGGATAGCATATCCAGGACAGCGGCCGGATTTAGAACAGGCTCACAGGATACCCATGTACTGATACCGCACTCTTTCGCAGAGTAGAGGTCAATCAGTCTGTCCGATGGCTCATAGATGCCATGGCCGGACCCATCGTAGGTAATGCCGTACCAATCGTGGTTGTCAAGCAAATCAAAGTCCCGGGTGCCATCTCCCTTTGTGAGGATTTGCACATGGTTTCCGCTATCCTTGATGGTCTTGATAACTTCACGGGTTATGGATGTGTCGTAGCCCGTGGGGTACGGGTCGCAGGTGAAGCAAAGATGAATAAGCTGCCCCTTGACCTGCTCTTTCTCCAGCTGCTGTTTCAGCGCCTCCACCAGCCCCGGGCGGGGTTCCACATGGGTGTGAAAAGTTTCCCTGTCTCGGTGCAACACATTGGGCGCGAAGCAGTAGTAGCACCTGTGGGGACAGCCGGTGTAGATATTGACGGCGTAATCGCCGTATTCCTTAGCTTTTCCCTTCGGAATATATAAAGGTTTCATGTTTTTACTTTCCTTCCCGCCAGGGTTGCCCCGGGCTTATCTGCTATCTAAAAATCACTACCATAGACGGAAACGGCGCCGGGTTCATTGCCGCCCCGTTTTCATCTTCAAATTTTAACTGCCCACGCAGAAACCGAATTTCCGCTTTTCCGTATATGTAATCGTGGAAATAGCTTGTGTCCGTCCGTGCCGGAATCAACATAACGATTGTCAAACCCCAACGGACATGCTCAGAATATGCCTTTTGAACCCATTTCCCGATCTCCCGGCCATATGGCGGATTGCAGAACACGGCTCCGTATCCGCTCCAAGGCAGGGAAAGGCCGTTCATTTCAGGGGTGAAAAAACAGTTGCACTTGGCGTTCTCTGGTGTAGCGGCGGCATCTAAGCCAAAATGGAATTCCTGATCCAGTTTCCGAAAAAAGTCTTTCGGCGTTCGCCAGTCCATTTTTACGCTGCTTAACAGTGCTTTGTTCATTTTTTGCCTCGTTTCTATCCCCACTGTTCCGCCATTGCGGCGGCAATACCAGGGGAGGATTTGCTCCTGGCCTTACTTGCACCGCCCTTTCTGCTCACTCCGGCCTTGTCCCGGTTTCCTTTGTTGCGGCTCGTTCCGCAGGAAACAAGAGGCTTATAATCCGTCAGAACATTAGTCGGAACTAGCGGGTTTACGCCGAACTCCCACAGCAATGTTTTCTTACTAAACGGGTCGCCGTATTCAAACGGCTGCACAATCTGGGTGTGTTCCGGCATCTCAAACACCTTGCTTGGCAAAGGGTTTTCAATGCAGATTTTTCCAACACCAAAGTAGCCGTAAAGGTAGAACACCATGAAAAACAGTTTTGCTTTCAGTCCCTTTGCAAACCGTTCCAAATTAAGAACTCCTTTCTTTGGGTACAGTCGGCAAGCCCCGGCGTTGGAAATAAACGTGCATGGAGGGTGCGCAATAATTAAATCCCACCCGAAACGGGGAATGACATGTACCTGTCCGTCCATGGTGGTCACTTGCCCCCCTCGATGGCCTTTAGGGCATCCCCCAGGATATGCCATTCAGGGTGACCCCCGCTGGGTTCCTGGATATCGCAGGAATAGGCCTCATGCCCCTTTGCCCGAAACGCCTTGCAAACGGTTTGCGATTCCTCGCAGGCTATCAAAACTTTCATTCGCTTATCATCTCCAAATAATCCTCCGTGCTGATCTGCCCCGGAAGCACATCGTACTCCATCCACCACCGGAACACGTCTTCGGCAGTAGTCCAATCTGTGGTTTCCCTGCTCGATTTCTTGCCACGCCGTTTTCGTTCCTCCAGCATCCGCTCAAAGGCGTTCAGGTAGAGTTGCTTGTACTTCGGCCACCGGGTGAACTCGGTTTCCCGGCCTTTTCTGCCAGCCATGGGGCAGCCGATACACCCAACCCGGCATTGCCCCTCGGCGTATAGCGGGTTCATGGGGCATTTGGCATCTTCCAGGAAGCCGTACACATCCTTGTCTGCCCAGTCGATAATCGGGTTTACAACTCGTTTCGCTTTCAGGCGGCAGTTTTCAAAAAGCATTCGCTTTTCATCGTTGTCGTTGGCAAGAATGATGTTTTTATCCTTGGTTGCGCCCAGTTTTTCGTAGATTCCACGGTTGTTTTTTCTGGATACAGATTCAGCCCAGCGAACGCCGGTGCAAATGAACCGCCCTGCGCCCCCTGTTTCCTTCAGCACGGAACAGCAGTACCGCATACGCCGGGTTGGCGGTATGCGAACTTGAGGAATTAAGCTCCACATGGACACCCGCTGCCCCTTGTAAACTGGCATATTCACGGTGCATTTGTAGCCCTTTTCTTCCAACCGTTTGAACTCACTTTTGACAAACCGCACCGTTTCCGGTGCATCGGCTGTGGTGTGGTTGTGCTGGAACTCGCAGGGAATTCCGGAACGCACCGCAAGCTCGGTGATAACCCCGGAATCTTTGCCGCCGGAAATGCAGATAACCAAGGGTTGCTGATACGCCGTGAGGGACATATCAGAGGCAGCTTTCAGGCGTTCGATGGCCATTTGCTCCAGATCATTCATCGCCATCCTCCACCGGGGAGCGGAGCCATTCAAGCCAGCAGAGCCCGCAGTTCTCGGTGCACTTTGCTCCTCCCGGAGGGCATCCGCCGTTAAGGATTTTTGCCATTTCCTCGTCCGTCATAGCCAGGAATCTATCCCTGTTTCTTTTCGGCTTCACCTTTCGCTGAGATTCAAGCTTCCACTTTGCTTCCAGCGCGTCCTGAAAGCAATTGGCCGCATCGTGGAGGCCAGCGGCCCATACCTGGTGCATCATTTCCATTTCCCACGCTCTTGTGTCTGGACAGCACCCATTTTCTCCATGCTCGTGGGTAACTGGGTTTGGCGTAAGCTGTTCTACAAAGTTGTTCATCCTTCTGCCTCGCTTTCCAGCCAGTCGAACCAATCCGTTTCTGTTCGGAAAACCTCGTTGCAAAAGCGTTCCAGTGGGCAGCTAAAGCAGTCGCAGCCTCGGCAGCAGCCCCGGATAATCGCCGCCAGTACCTCATTTGGCAGCGCCCGGATTTTATCCGCGTTGGTCCACGTTTTCTCGGAATTCTCAGAGTTTGTCATAGTTTTTCATCCTTTCCGCGCGCCGTTTCTTGCTTCCCCGCTCGTTTTTCAGGGCACCGATGTGGGCGCAATCCGGGGTGCAATATTTGCGCATGTTGCTGGGCAGCGGCTCACCGCAGATGGCGCAGCGGCGCAGGGGCTTTTCTTGGGCGGTCTTGGCTGCTTTGGCCTTGGCGTGGGCCGCTTTTGCCGACTGCCGGTTGAATTCCGCCTGGCATTCCAGGCTGCACAGGGTGCGCCGCCCGCTCTCCGGCGGGATGGGCTTTCCGCAAATGCGGCAGACTTTTTCGGGCTTCATGACCGGCAGCTCCCGCAGGGGCGTTACCGCCACCGGCAGCACATAGGGCCGGGGTTTGGCGGCCATGTAATCGCCGTAGTGGAGGCCGTAGGCCGTGGCATCGCCAGCGTCGGCGCAGGATGAGCAGCGGCCCTTGCTGTCCAGGTCTTTGGCAAGATGGCAGTAGATACAGCGGGTCATTTCTCCGCCTCCATTTCGTCCAGCATTCTGTAAACCTCGCAATATTCGTATTTTTTGCAGCAGAATTCCCGGAATTGCAGCTCTCTATGCTTTGCTGACCGGTATTTCCATATCAGGTCCGAGTACCCGTCAACCCCCTGGCAGGTGATCCGTTTTTTTCCGTCCGTGCCCAGAAAGTAGGGACATCCGGCTTCTTTGTCGTTCCAGTTTGTTCCCATGTCACCCTCCAAACATCCGTCTTATCGCCGCAATCTGATCCGGGTCTGTGTCCATCCCGGAAGGCTTCTCCGCCTCCGGCAGTATATCCTCCCACCGCTGCTGATTCAGCCATGTGGCCGGATTCGGGATGTATTGGCCGCCGTCCTTACTCCATTGGCTGCTGCACTTCTGGCGCTCTATGGCATCCACAAGTGTCTTGACAGGCACTTTCACCTTGTCAAAAGCTTTCCTAGCAGGCTGTTTGCCAACTTTCGTCGGGTAAGCGTTCCAAAATTCCGCGAATTCTGCGTCCGTCCGCCCCTTGGGGGGCTTTGGGGGGATATTGGTTTCGGTATTGGTTTTGGTTTTGGTTTCGGTTTCGGATAGGTTATTTTGCTTTGCTTTGCTTTCCGGAAAAACCAATAGGTTTTTTTGCTTTTCATCAGAAACCAATTGGTTTTCTTTACTGCCTCCCAAAACCGTTTGGTTTTTGGGTCTGCCTCCCTTCTTCCCGCTCTCCGCTCTGGCGGCGCACAGGCTGTCATAGCTGGCGGCGTATCGGTCGATGGTGTTCCGGCAGCGCTTCCAAAAGAGCCGCTCCGTGCCGTCCAGCTCCGGCTCCTCTCCCGTCATGGAGTAGCGCTGCATGCCCCGTATCAGCCTGCCGTACTCCTCGTCCGACAGGCCGTCCATTTCCTCCAGGAACTCAAAGGGCACAGGCGTGTAGTCTCTCGCCATCTTTCACGCCCCCTTCAGGCTGTACCGCGCGTAGCTGATTTTCTCACCGTACCGGTTCTCCCCACATTCCATCCGGCTGTCCACGGAGTATCCGGCTCTTTTCAGGTCCGCAATCCGCGCCGCCAGCCGGTAGCAGCCGTATTCCGTTATGGCTTCCGCCTGCGTGATGGACCCATAGTCCTGCATATGCCGCAGGATCTTCTCACACTGCGTCATGTGGGGCCTCCTCTCCGGTCAACCGGACGACCACACAGGGCCTTGTCCCGTACCGCTTGCAGATCGTTAGGTCAGTTACTGCTGCATCGTCCTTGTAGGCTACACCGTTGCAGGCATCTAGCACAGCCTTGACCACGTTGTCCAAGTCTGGTTTGACCATAGGCAAGAGCTGATTGTCAACGGCTTCCGCCTGTTTCTTCTTGTTCCACGATTTGGGTACGGCGTACACAGCCGCTATGTCCGCTCGGATCGAGCCGGTAAACTTTCTGCCGTGGGCCTCGCACTCGTATGCCCAGGCTACCAGTTTTTCGTAGTCCTTGGTCTTGCTGGGGGTATAAGCAACGCCGTTTTTGGTAAATCTGGGCCGTTCCTTCCCCTGCGGAACACCGGGAATTGTAAATTCAACAGTCATTATGGTTCTCCTTCCGTTGGAGTTGGCGGTTTGACCTCCCACCGCCAAGGGCTAGAAATCAAGAAATCACAATATAGCCGTACATGCCCGCAATGGCCGCTTCCAGATACGCCTTGATTCTGCGCATAGCATCGATCTTCCATGCGCCGCCGTCAGCCTCATAAAGGGCACACTGAATGCCGTTTCTGTCCTGCATACAGAAAATGCACAGGCTTTCCGGCTGCTCCACCTCAATGAAGGTACGGTAGGCAACCAGCGTAACAGGGTTCGGAATGACCGCTTCACCCTTCTTGGCAATGCCAACCTTCACCGTGGCTTTCTGGGTAACGCCATCATCTCCATATTCGGCAATCGTGCCGCTTTCCACGGTTCCGGCGAACTTGAGCAGCAGCGCCCGGTCTTCGTTGGGCAGGAACTTGGACTGAAGGGCAATACAGAAAGATTCATGGTCAATCCAGCGATTGAAACCAAACTCCGGCACATTTGCCGTGACTTCCGCAACGTATTCCCGGTCCCGGTTCGCATTCAGAACGGAATACATTCTGACTTTCGTAGGGCTTACAACGTGGATAAACATGGAATCTCCCCGATTCGGCCCCATGTTGTCCTCGTTGGACTTGATATAGGCCCCAGGCTTTCCAGGGTGGAAAGCTGGATAGGCTCCGCAAGGGGCGTATAATCCACCCGGTGCAGCGGCTTATCCGAATAGGTTTCGTTGCCGATTTCCTGGACAACGGGGGCAGACAGGCCAACAATGTACTGCAATGCTTCTTTAATCATGATTTATTCCCCTTTCTTATTTCGCAATAGCTTTCCGCATATCGATGACAACGCCTTTCGGCTCTTCGATGATTTCCCCGGTATCAGGGTTAACGGGAATATCTGCCACGTCATCAACGGTCAGCTGCCCCTTGACCTGGGCGTGTCTGCCGTACTCTTCGGCGTACAGTTCTCCGGTCTTCAGGTTCTTGCCGATAGCAAAGGCCGTCTGCATGGGGGCTTGTGCCGCCAGCTTTTCAGAAACCTTGATTGCACAGGATACATCATCCCTGGCTTCGTTCTGGGTGAACTTCAATTCAATGCTGATTTTCCGGCAATCCTTGAAGGGCGTGTTCGGGTCAGCCAGGTTTTCTACAACCCGCAGGAACGATTTTTCAAACTGTTCCTGAAGCGCACCGCCTACCATTTCCTGTAAAGAGATTTTTTCCATTGTTTATCCTTCCTTTTTATATGTGTACTGTCAATTTTTTGTGGTAAAGATTGATTTTTCCGGGCTAAAACGGTAACTGCTGGTCTTCATCCTCCAACAGTGCGAAGTCGTCGTTCTGCTGGGGAGGCACATAGTCGCTGTTCGTTCCTTCGGCCTGCTTCTTCTCCCCGAAGTACACACTGTCCGCCACGATTTCGGCGGTCCGCCGCTTGTTGCCGTCCTTGTCCGTCCAGCCCCGGATCTGCAGCCGCCCGGCCACCACCGCCATGCTGCCCTTCCGGAAGTATTTGGAGACGAACTCTCCCGTGCCCCTCCAGGCCACACAGCCGATGAAATCCGTTTCCCGCGCCCCGGTATCCTTGTTTGGGAAATCCCGGTCTACCGCCACCGTGAAGCCCGCCACAGCCGTTCCGCTGCCGGTCCGCCGCAGCTCCGGATCTCTTGTAAGCCTTCCCATGATTACAATGTGGTTCAGCATTCGCAGCACCCCACTTTCTTCACCTTCAGCAGCGGGCAATCATGCCGCCGGTACTTGGCGTACCACCACAGCACTACGTCCCCCTGCTCCTCCGGCAGGCCCAGGCACCGCCCCCGGCCCTCCAGGCCCTTGCAGTCGTAGCTCTTGGCGAAGGGGCACTTCGCACAGCTCTCCGGATATTCGTCCACCAGAATTCTGTAAATTTCCATATTCAGTCCTCCATAATGTAGTTCCGCCCGAAAACGCGGATAAAGTCTTCCGTGGTCCAGTTGTTCTCTTCCATGGCCTTCTTCTGGCCCCATGCCTCCAGCGCGTGCCGTGTGTCCGTGTTGTTGTGTACCGCGTATTCCCCGTAGAGATGGCATTCGGCGTGGCACAGGTACACCACAAGGCCGTATTTTTCGCTGAGCCGCCGGTTCTTTCCCCGGAAGATGTGGTGCCGGTCCAGTGGATCTGCGGCCCCGTTGGCCCCGCACCGCCAGCACGTTCTCTCATTGTCCATCCGGGTACGCCTCCATCAGGGCCTGCGTGCTCTCCGAGCAGATGCCCAGCGCCGCCGCGTCCTGCAGAATGCTGTCCAGCAGCCCCTTCATTTCCCGGCTGTCGTACTGGCTGGAGCCATGCCACAGCCGCACCGTGTATTTCACCATGCCGTCCGCCTCCCCGATGGGTTCCCCCACCTCGGCGATCCAGCCCAGCCCGTTGCTCTCCCACATTTTCCGGATGCGCTCCAGGCTGTCCTCCCATGCATCCGCCACGTCGTAGTTCCCGGTCTCCCTTATGTATCCCCGGTACAGGTCGTCCGGCGTGACCTTCGGATCGGTCTTCCGCAG
>ERZ1024349.77-NODE-77-length-13747-cov-8.950263_pt1 | contig 13747 bp, 24 predicted proteins | sample MGYA00520789_ERZ1024349 | MGnify/ENA primary metagenome ERZ1024349 (study PRJEB33242, sample SAMEA3444257) | Homo sapiens | biome: Host associated; feature: Gastrointestinal tract; material: Stool | place: Uganda | collected 2011-01-01 ...
CTTGCCTTTCTCGGCGTTCAGATTGCCTACGGTCTGAATCTACTGGACGTGACGCAGGAAAAGAACATTGAGGACATCTACACTCACGTGTATCCCTATTGGATGAACGCCGAGAAAGGCAAGTATTACGATCTCGCGCCCATCCAAGCGTCCACGATCACCGGCTACCGCAAAATCTACCCGCTGGACTTGACCAGCTACTACGAGAAGGCCCCGTCCGACGCCAGTATGAAAAAGACGGCGCAGGAATTTATCGCCAAAAACGATATTGGAAAGATCGAAGTCAGCCTGACGGTCAGCTATGTGCAGTTGGAAAAATGCGTGGAGTACACCGGCTCCGGCCAGAGCAAGATCATCCTGCGGGGGGATACGGTAGAGGTGCGCTATCTGCGCCTCGGCGTGAGCGCCTTGGCCCGCATCACCAAAACGGATTATAACGTTCTGCTGGATCGGTACGACTCCATCCAAGTGGGCAATGTCAAGGAAAAGCTCGCCCGCACCACGGTGCGCGAGCGCAGCCGCGTGACCACCACCAACGACCGCGCCGTGGATGCAAGCCGCGTCGCCACCAACTACATTGCCGAAAAAGCAGATGGAGACATCAATTTCGGCGTCGGCGATTACTCGTACATCATCAACCGGGATGGGCTGGAGTTCAGAGGCATCCAGAATCAAGACGAAATAAAAAACTGGGATGGTTACACTTCTTTTGGGCAATGGACTATTTCCGTTGATTTGTCTGGATACTCTGCGGTTTTGTTGACATTTGAAAGCAATAAGGGTTCCACATGGCTTGCTTCTGGTGGTGGTGCAGGAGCGACCACTATGATTGTTCCCGTTAATGGTAAGACTTATAGCATGATGTACGCATGGAATACTGTACATCGGCGCGATGTTACTGTATGGCCGGATAAAATTGTTTTTGGTGCCGGATATGAGCGCACATCGAAATACATAATGATCACAGCAACGGGCAGCACCTTTTTCAGCTTGCAAAGCCCCGGCACGGACGGTTGGGAACAAAATCCATCTGTGTGTATCCCACGCCAATTGTTTGGCTTTATGTGAGGAGGAAAAATTCTTGAAAAAAGAAAATTATTTGTACCAATGCAAAATTCTTCCGAATGGCAGATTGTACGCGGGAGCGTGGACACACAAGAAAATTGTGCCCAAAAACCTACCGGATGATGAAGTCGTTTTTGAAGAGTTCCCGGAGTGCCGGAACGGCGGGGAGGATTACGTTTGGGACGGCCAGACGCTGACCTATGCGCCGCTGCCGGAACCGGAAAAGGAGGGAGACGATGCAGCAGATCAAGATTGATTTTGACAACCCCGGCTTGCCGCAGCACCTCGAAGCCATGGAGGGCGACGCGCAGAGCCGATTTTTTCAGGCGACGTTGTACCGCTCCGGCGCGGCCTACACGCCCCCGGCGGGTGTAGCCTACAGCATCATGTACCGGGGTTTCGGCGAGCAGAATCAGGGCTGGTATGACACCATTGAGGACGACACAGGCAAGCGCGACGCTTGCGTTGCGTCCGGCAATGTCGTGACCTGCGAAATCGACCGCCACGCGCTGATCGTTCCGGGCCATGTCAGCATCGTGCTGTGCATCACCAATGACCGGGGCTATATGCTCAAGAGCCGCCCCATCCTGACCGACGCCCGGAATGACAACTATGACGACACCGTAGAGGTCGAGAGCTTTTTCCGGATCACGGGCAAAACCTCGGCGTGGTGGCTGCAAAACAAGAAGGACGTCCAAGATCTTGTGGATCAGGCAACGACCGAGGCCACAAAAGCCAAAAACAGCGCGGATGCCTCGGCAACAAGCGCAGCAGCCTCTAAGGGAAGTGCGGATAATTCGGCAGCCTCTGCCTCCGCCTCTTCCGGTTCCGCTGCCGCAGCCGCCCGGAGCGAGGGCGCTGCGGCGGGAAGTGCCACGCAAGCAGCCGGTTCGGCCAGCGCGGCGGCAACGTCGGAGGGCAAATCCAAGCTTTACTCGGAAGCCGCCAAAGAAGTGGTAACGCAGAACGCCAAGGGCTACGGCGGCGGATACTCCCGCACCTTTACTTTGACGGCCCCGCAGACCGGGTGGGCGGTACTGGAAGCTCCCATCGGTATTTACCGCTATTATGCCGACGTGGCCCTCGCAGACTGCACCGCCAAGTGGAACGCCTTTGCGGCAGTTTTACCGGAGAGCGCTATGACAGCTTTCGTGGCGCGGGTGGCGAATATCATCGAGACGAAGGATGGCAGCGTGCGTCTGTATGCGGTGAACGCGCCGAAGCAAGATGTAAAGTTTACTCTCTCGGTGTTTGCGGTAGGCTCCCGCACCTACAGCCTGACGGTACCTGCCAATGAATGGGTACAGGCAGAAAACACCGTGGGGGTCAACCAGTGGCAATGCGATTTGACGCTGGAAGACTCTTCTGTTGAAAAAGTACCAATGGGTATGGCCGCGCTGGAAAACACCACCGAAGCGCTCTCCACTCCGGGTCTGAGCGCAACGATGGAGACCTTTGACGGGTACATCCGCGTTTATGCAAAGAAAAAGCCAGCGGCAGACATCAACATTGTGGTGATTCTGCTGGCAAAGAATGAGGTGAACTGAATGGCAATTGGCTCTATGACCACCAACAGCACGGTGGATATAATCGATAAGACCCTGAGCATTGAGAACGCACCGGCGGATGCAAAGGCTACCGGTGACGCGCTGGCTGGGAAACTTGGTCTGCACGGCACCGCAGACAACGGCGTTGTCGCCTCCGGCGACAACTATGTCAGACTTGGGAATGGCACGCAGATTTGCTGGGGCCATATTGTCTTTGGGGAGATTGGCGCACATTCGTCCACATTCTCGCAACTCAATTTTGCGGTACCTTTTGCGAATACAGATTATGCTATTACGACGCTTCAAACTGGTGATGTAGGTAATACGGATTCTCTTGCGGTAAACCTCGTCTCTAAAACCACTACAGACGCAAATGTGTCAGTATTTAACAGCAAAGACCTTAGCAACAAAGCTGGCCTTATCCACGATTGCATTGCCATTGGCCAATGGAAGTAAGGAGGAAGACACATGGAAGAAATTGTTTTGGGCTACACCATCGCCAAGCCCGTAGAAACGCAGGAGCAGTGCACCGCTTACGCCGCCATGGCTGAGGTGGTGAATGCCCACAACGCCGCCTGTGCGGTGGGCGACACGCTGTGGGGCATTGAGGATAAGGCCGACTGCTACGAGGTGGCAGAGGGCGGCGTGGTGCCGGAGCCGGAACCGGCGAGCACCCTGCCGACCACAGAGGAACGGCTGGCGGCATTGGAAGCCGGACTCATTGAACTGGCCGCACAGGAGGTATAACATGGTACAATTTTACGTGACCCAAATCAAACTGCATCGGCTGGACGGCACCTTTACTATTGAGGACGTCCCGACCCGCTGGCGGGCCCGCGTACAGGCCGAGCTGGACAAGGAGGCGCAGGAAAATGGCTGATAAGACCATCTTAGACGTCTCCCGCTGGCAGGGCCGCATCGACTGGGACGCGGTGAAGCGCAGCGGCAAAATCGACGGCGTGATGATTCGCGCCATGGGCAACAGCGCGGCGGGCAAGGCCAGCAAGCCGTACCTCGACCCCTATTTTGCCCGCAACTACGCCGAGTGTGCCCGGCTTGGCATCCCGGTTGGCGTGTATGGCTATTTCAAGGCCGTCACCCGCGCTGAGGCTGACAAGGAGCTGGCGTTCTTCCGCTCCGCGCTGGGCGGCAGGAACTTCCAGCTCTCCATCGCCGTGGACATTGAGGACGCGCAGTTGACGGCTCTCGGCAAGAGCAAGCTCACCGACCTTGTGGCCTACTGCCTGAGCACGGTGGAGAGCTGGGGCGTCTATGCCATGCTCTACACCGGCCTGTATTTTGCGCAGAATAACCTCTACATGGGCGGCGCGGCGCTGAAGCCTTACGACGTTTGGCTTGCCGCCTACCGCAAGGACAAGCCCGCCCCCGGCTGGCCCTTTGGGATGTGGCAATACACCGCAGAGGGCAAGGTTCCCGGCGTGAGCAAGGGCGTTGACCTGAACCATGCGTATAAGGACTATGCCGCGATCATCGCGAAAAAGGGGCTTGACCGGCTCCGGGAGGTGTAAGCTTGACCGAAAAAGAAGCACTCATTTGGGTTTTGGGCGTGCTGGGAAGCGTCTGCGCGGCGGCGATCACCATTGATAAGGTGCTGGACATCATCCATAAGTACGTCAAAAAGGCGAAAGAGCCGGACGCTGCGCAAAACAAGCGGCTGGATGACATCGAAAAACGGCTGGGCGCGGTGGAGACCGTTTCCACGCAGCACGCCGCCGCCCTCAAGCGCGACCTGACCCGCTTTGACGAAATCGACGAAGTGAGCCGCCTGACACTCGGCGGTGTGCGCAATCTGCTGGACGCCCAATTGTCCGGGAACAATCACGACGGAATGCAAAAAAGCAAATCCGACATCGACAAATATCTGCTGAAAGGAGTAACCAATCATGGAAGCAATCCTTAACACCATTCTCACCCCGCTGCCCGCATGGCTGGCGCTGGTACTTATCGTTGTGGGCGCTGTGTCGCTTGTGCTGGGGCTTATCCGTCTGGGCTACGGCGCGGCGGTCAAAGACGTTGTGCTTGACCTTATCAACCGCGCAGAGCATGAGATTCAGGGCACGAAACGCGGCGCAGAGCGCAAGGCGTGGTGTGTCAAGATGCTGCGCGCCTATCTGGACAACAGCCGGTGGGGCAAGCTGGTCTCGTGGGCTATCACCGAAGAGACCATGAGCAAGGTGATTCAGTTTTTCTTTGACCGGGCAAAGGCAGCGTTGCAAAAGCAGTAAGGAGATTATTATGGCAAGCACTACATACCAGCATTTTGTTGACGTCAACAAAATGTACGCCGCACAAGAGCAATTTCGTGACCTCACGAAAATGGTCTGCGCACGTTTTCGTGACCTCACGAAAACATACCATCTCGGTAACGTCACCGTAATGGTACGCAACGCCGGACAGCTCCCGCAGCCCTTCTGGCTCGGTGCTGCCTGTGGCGGCGGCTCGCGTGGTGCTGCCCGCTGCGCTGCAAGGACTTGACCGGCAGCAGATGATAGCCGTGATAAAACGTGCACCGCTTGGGAGGGTAGACCGTAAGATAGCCTTACTGCGGTACGTTGAGCGGCTATGCTGTGCAGACATTGCAGCGCGTGTGCCGTATTGTCGGACATCAATCGGCAATAGGCTGAAAATTATTGATAAAATTCTGGATGTGTGATATAATATAACACGACCAAAGTGCCTTTAGAGTTACATCAGTTTCTGAAGCTTAATTCTATACGGCTCAGTCTACAGCGTAATCTTGATGGGTTCCAGCCATCACGGTTACGCTGTTTTCTTTTTGAACGATTTGTGGTATAATAACATAAACAAATCCACCCGGCCTCTCGAAGAAGCGCATTAGGGTGGATATCTGAAATCCCCTGCTTTGCCGAAGCCCTGCGTTCCACGCGGGGTGCTTTGTAGGCAAAGTGGGGGATTTTTTGCTATATAAGTAAATTTTCAAGCGCCCATGCGGATTTTTCCGTGTGGGCGCTTTTCTTTTTTGTCCTTCGTTGTGCGCTCGTTATGCCTTCGTTGTCTTTCAATTTTTTCCAATGCGATACACTTAGGCCACAAAAGCAAGGGAGGATTGCGATATGGGCATGTATGACAACTGGGGCCAGTCGAACCAGTACAACCGCCAGCAATACAACGCATACAACCAGATGCAGCAGTCGGTGGCGCAAAACCCGTTCTTGATGGTGCCGACCATCGCCGACGTGGAAAAGGTGGTCGCCCAAGCGGGGGAGACCCGCTGGATCATGGTGCAGAACGATGCGGTCATCGCGGTCAAAACGGCCAGTGCGGTGGGCTACGCGACCACGGAGTACTACCGGCTGACTAAGTTCGACCCGGCAGCCATGCAGACACCGGCACCGGGCTGCAATTATGTGACCGAGCAGCAGATGGAAGAGCGGATCAATGCCGCGATCTCTCAGGCGATGAGTCAGTTACAGCCCGCCCCTGCCGCAAAATCCACCCGGACTAAGGAGGCATAACGATGAGCAACCCGCTGATGCAGTTCATGGGCGGCGGTGCGAATCCGATGCTCTCTAATCCTCTTGGGAACATTCTGAGATTCAAGCAGGAGCTTCGTGAATTTCAATCGTCTTTTCGTGGCAACCCGCAGCAGAAAGTTCAGGAACTTTTGGAATCGGGTCAGATGACACGGGAGCAGTATGACCAGTATAGGCAGATGGCCCAGCAAATTCTGCCTTTCCTCAAGTAGTCGGAGAGTCGTGCGCACGGCTTGAAATATATTCACAATTCACAGAAAGGAAATCAACTATGGATAATATGAGTCTTAGCGACATCGCCGCCGTCACCAGAGGGAACAATGACGGCATGAACGCTAGTAACTGGATTATGGACATTCTTATCCTGTTCTTTTTCATGGCAATGAAGGGCGGCGGTGGCCCGTTTGGCAACCGTCAGGGCGAGTTCGGCCAGTACGCCACCGCTGCAAGCCAGCAGGAGATCCTCTTCGGCCAGCAGTTCGGCCAGATCAACGACCGCCTGACCAACATCGGCAACGGCATCTGCAATCTGGGCTACGAGATGCAGGGCAACATCGGCCAGCTCGGCAAGGAAGTTGCTCTGGCACAGGCTGGTACCAACACCACCATCCTCCAGACCGGCAACAACATCCAGAGCCAGCTCGCACAGTGCTGCTGCGACAACCGGCTGGCAACGGCCAATCTGGCCGCCCAGATGGACAAGCAGACCTGCGCGATCAACTCCAACATCGATGCAAAGTTTGCCGAGCTGCAGAAGAATCAGCTTGAGCAGACCATCGCGGCACAGGCCCAGCGCATCAACCAGTTGGAACTCCAGAGCCAGATGACCAACGTTGTGCGGTATCCCAACGGGTACACCTACAACGCAGGGCCGTCGCCCTTCTGCGGCTGCAATGGCTGCGGCAACATCTAACACATACGCCCTTTAGGCGAGGATTGGCGGGGCGGCAAGGGCTGCCCCGCTTATTATTTAAGGAGGATATGACTATGTCTAGGTCTGCTATCTATACCGCTAACACTACGCCCACCGCGCTTGCGGTCGGCAACATCATCCCTGTGGGCACCATGGTGCGCCGTTTCGGCAAGTGCATCAATCAGGACGGCAACATCATCACGCTGTCCGGGCCCGGCTACTATCTGGTCAACGCATCGGCCACCGTCGCACCGACGGCAGCCGGTACGGTCTCCGTTACCGGCCAAAAGGACGGCGTCGCTGTGATCGGTGCCACCGCGTCCGCCACTACGTCCGCAGCAGCCGCATCGGCAAACCTGTCGCTGGATTTCATCGTTCGAAATGTCGGCTGTGGCAGCTCCATCCTGTCCTTTGCGCTGGGCGGCGCTGATTCCACGGTCTCCAATCTGGCCGTGACCGTCACCAAGCTGTGAGGAGGTAACTGCCATGTGTTACGATGATCTGCGTGCACGCATGTGCAAGGAGCTTCGTGATATCGAGGAGCGGGGGACATTTTGCCGCTGTGATCTTACGGACGCCCTCGACCTGATTAACGGCATCAATGGGCTTGATGCCATGTCTGCCCCCGCTGAAGAGCACCACAAGGCAGACAAGCACGAAGCCGCCCACGTTGAGCACGCCGCCCATCCGGCGCACCTCACCTTAGAGGACGCGAAGCGCTGGACGTCCAAAATGCAAAACGCCGACAGCACCACCGGCTCCCACTGGACGCCGGATCAGACCAGCGCTGTGATGTCTCAGCGCGGGCTGTCCTACGACAAGGCCGACTTTTACGCGGCCATGAACATGATGTACTCCGATTACTGCATGGTTGCTAAGTCCTACGGCATCGACACCGCGAACTTTTACGCAGACCTCGCCGCCGCCTTTCTGACGGACAAGGACGCCGCGCCCGGCAAGATCGTGAAGTACTGGGAGACTATCGCGAGCGGCTGAAGTGCTCCGACTACTTTTTGACTACTTTTCGCACGTCAAAAGCTGAGACTATACGTTAGTATCTGTTAGTATCTGCAACTCAAAATCGATACAAAAAAGCGCATGACTGCTAAAAATTCAGCAATCATGCGCTTTTTCCTATAGTTGCGCCAGCAGGAGTCGAACCTTTTTCGCATATCGATTTTTCGTTATTTTATTGTTTTTGACTACTTCTTGACTACTTTTATTTATCCTCATCATCATAAAATTTAATCATTTTTTCGGTGGCATCTTTTAGCTTGCGCTCTCGGATATGAGTGTATATTTTGTATGTTGTCGAGATGTCCGCGTGACCCATGATCTTTTTTGCCTCCAGCACTCCAACACCGGCATCGTATAAGTCCGACGCGAACGAGTGCCGGAACTGGTGAGCCGTAACGGTGGGTTCCATTACAGGCGGCAATGGATTTTTAGCCGCTTTGGGGCCTCGGCGGCTATCTCTGTATCTTGTCTTGCTCTCACTCGGCTGAACAAGTCCAAGTTTCGTGCAATACGCAAGCCATCGGCTGTGATACTCTGCATCGGTTAAGGGCCTTGCCATGCCACCGATGATATATTCTGTCGGCTTGCCCCGGCGCGGCTCTATCTCTCGCTTGAGATGGGGCATAAGCGGGATGACCCGGACGCCGTTATTGGTTTTAGGGCCCTGTATTTTGACACCGCCACCTGACCATGACACTTTTTTACTGACATAGATTTTGTTGCTTTCGAAATCTATGTCCTCCCATCGGAGAGCAATCAGCTCACCCAGACGGCAGCCGGTGTACATCAACATCCATGCGCAGAGCCCAAACCCTTCGGGATGCGCCCGGAAAAGAGCAAGCTCCTTGTCTGTAGGTGGTTCCCGGATAGCCGCGGGCTTCCCGGCGGGGGACTTGATATCCTGCATCGGATTGTAAGATGATCCGCTTGCAAGCCGCCACCCCCGGAAAATCCCTCGCAAAATGCTGACCGCGTTTTGGATCGTGCTTGTCGATAGCCCCTCATCTTTGAGAGACTGCCCAAAACTTACGATCATGACCGGCGTGATTTCATCCATCCGTTTGCCCGAAAAAAATTGGACGCAACGTTCATAGTTAGACCTATATGTTGAATCCGTCCCGTCTATGATGCGTTTGAGCAGCTTGTCCCAATAATCAGCAGCAACAATTTCAAAAAGCTCTGTCTTACTTTCGGCCTCCGCTTTTTGGATTAGTGCTTCTTTGTATTTTGCCTCTGCTTCAGATTTTGTTTTTCCGTAAAAAAAGCGATATTTTCCATCCGGCATCTTTCGCTTGATCTGACAGCGCCCATCCGGGCGCATCCCTTTACTTTTTCTCGGCATCTCTATTCACATCCCTCACTGAATACGCATCATCGCCCCGGCGGGCTGCCTCGGTGCCGCAGTCACGAGCTTGATACATGATCGGCATAATAGGCTGTATGCCGTTTGGGTCTGGATCCCGGTTATTGGCATGATCCAGCTCATAGTTCGTCTCAATGGTAGAGCATACGGCCACACGGTTGGAAAGCGTGGTGTGCAGGTTGGCAAGCACCTCGGTCAGGACGCCCAGCGGGTCAGACCCATGATCCCCATAGTAGAGGTATAACCAGCCATCCACCTCATAATTGGACATCTCATCCACCACTGCGTGCAGTATCTGCCGCTTTTCCGCGGTGGTGATGTCGTCCTCCAGATACTCCAACAGGCCCGGATGGATACAGGCGTCTGTGTACCGCTTGGCCGGGACACCACACGAAACGCACCAATTGATAATATCGGCCAGCGTGACAGGGGATGTCCCTTGCTCTCTGCCCGCAATGGTCGGGCGGCTTACGCCCATCCGCTTGGCAAGCCTTTCTTGACTAATTCCTGCCTTTGCCCGCGCCATTTCCAGAGCTTTGGCAACTCGTTTGTCATATTCGTTCATAATTTCCACCCCTTTTTCGACAATTCCTCCTTTACAGGATTTTATAAAAATCTGTATTGGATATTTTACAGCAGCCTATGTTATAACAAAGTTGTCAAAAATAACCAGCATAGGAGGTAAAAAAATAATGGCTGCTACTATGTATGTACCCGACGATATGGAGATCATCGACGGGATGCCCGCCTCAAAACCAAAAGACCCGGCACACGTCCGGGCCCCATGGGAGGATTGATTATGCCGACCGATACTATGATACTGGGATACGCCCGCAACCGCACCCTGAAGCTCATCTATGTACTCGCTAGTTATGGAGCCGACGCCGAGGTTTACGACGAGATGCTGCGTCTTGCACAGCAAGCCCGCGACGACCTCGATGCCGGACGTGATCCGGCGGATCGGCTGGCCGATATCAACGGAACCATTGTTGAACTATAAGGAGGATATTTCTATGAGCACGAAAAAAACTGTTGAGATGATGAAAAAAGATTGCTTGGATGATGTCAGTCGTTGGCTTTCGGAGATGGAAGCGCGCGGCATGACTACCGAAGAGCTCGACCTTCGTATCGATCTTCTTCGCGCCGTCAATCGCTACCTTACGGAGAATGCACCGGTAACTACTACGGGATACAATCTTGAAAGCCTGTATCCCTTTCACGGCTTCCCGATGTTCGCCCCTCCTTCCGGGGGAGCAGGTCCCTTTCCGAGCTCCGAAAGTTGATTGGACATCGCTTCTTTTGGGCCTTATTTTCGGCGCTACCGCAAAAAAGTGGAGCCAAAACAACTAATTTCGTTTCCCCGTCGTCACCCGGCGGCGGGGTTTTCATGTGTCCACTGTGGACACTTTCACAAGCTTTTTTCTAAGAGCTGCGACTTTTTCGCGTTATATTCATCTTCAGTAATCGCACCCATATCCAAGAGCTGCTTAAACTTCAAAAGTTCATCTGCAACGCTTTCGACACGTCCGTATGCAGATTGTGTCTTCGATTTCTTTTCCATACAGGTCTTCAGCAGAGCGGTCATCCCGGCGGGATACGTCTGCACTGACAGAGTCTTTTTCCCAAAAGGCAACTCAAAGGAAATCGTTATATTTTCCTTGCCCTTACCTTTTCGAGTCTCCGTTTTTGCCGTAGATGCTCCCACAATCGCGCCGACTGAGCCAGCAATGGCAGCGCCGACCACGGCACGACCGATTCCGCCTCTTGTCTGCGTTACGGTAAAATCTTCCGAATCCGACTCGTAACCTGACACTTCGTCAAAGGCGTAGATCATGCGAGGGCCTTTGTCTCCGCTTCGACGACCAAAATAAAAGAATCCGTTTTCGTCGTCCACAGAAACATAAAGTGCATCGGCATCATAAAGAGAGTCTGTTTCCTTAAACTGTTTCCGGCGTTTTTCCTGAACTGCCCAAAAATCAGCTAACTCTTTTGTCGAAAATTGGGACGCCTTAAACCCGACTTTCGAGTAGAAAAAGTTCATGCAGTTGGCACAGATCAATCCGTCTGCGCTTCTTTCCCGATTCAATAGGCCCATTTTTCCACCGCAAACAGGGCACAAATTTGCCATAACTTGTCCTCTTCTCTTTGTTAATAAGCAATATTTATAAATTTGCTTTCTAATTTATGCGATTCAAGGTTTTCCAAAACACGTTTTTGAACATTTGGAGATACGGCCATCAAACTTTCATAAGCATCTAAAACCTTTGTGATTGCTTCGCGGTCGTTTTGATAACTGCTCATTTGGTAATCGTATTGGGAATCCGAACCCTTAAAACGATAAACAGCTTTTTTGGCTGAAACTGATTTTTTTAGCATCTCAATTTCCACCGGGTCTGCTATTTCGTCGCGGACTTCCCAAACGGCGGTATAATTTGATCCAATTTCTTTCAGAACTTTTTGACTGGACTCTGTATTGAAATACTTTTTGTAAACTTCTCCATCCACGGAGTAAACAATGCTATTCCAGAAAATCCAGTTTCTTCCGTAATAAGTGTATATCAGCCGAATTGGCTGAATTTCATCATTTTTTACGCAAAAATACGGAAGAATAAAAGTTGTTTGCGTTGACAAAGGCCATTTGCTCCAATAATAAATATCGAAGTTCTCTACATCATCATGCTCTTTGTAAAGACTTTTACTTAGTTTTTCAGTCAAATTTTCAACTTGCAAATCTTCCAATTCCTCGGTAGCGAGCTTCAACGTTTCATAATTGGAAACCATGGCTTTCCACTCGTCCGGAAGAGAATCGTAAGCGCCCTGTGCGTTTGCAATTGCGGTAGCGCTTTCCAACGTGATTGGCCCGATTTGATTGATTTGTGCTTCCACCTGTTCCGGAGTAGTGACCTCGTTTTCCTTCTCCAACTGCGCAAGCGAGGTGTACCCGGCGGGGCTGATCGCCAGAGCGGGCATAGCCGCACCGGCCAGAATTGCCACCATGCACAAACTTGCAACCGCAATTTTGCCACATTTTACAAGTTTCATTTTAATTTCCTCATTTCTCTTGCTTTTTTTGAACATGGTTGTAATATAGAGCTATAAAATACAACAAAAAGGAGTGTTAAGAATGTCCGACGACGAATTTTTGGCCCTGCTGCGGGAGCACCCGGAGCTTTGGGAGACCGTGCTGCGTACCCTGCAAGAGGCCGAAAAGGCCGCTGTCTGACGCCAGCTTTTACTCCTATATTTTTCAACTATTCGTTTCTTTGCTCCCACTGTTCAGCACCGCCAGCGCGGCGGCTTTAGCCGCTGCACGCGCTTCCGGCGACGCATTTTTATAGGCCGCTTCCACATCGGCCCATTCTGTTCCGAGTCCGCCATCCCCGGCGGGCTCTTTTTTTGTGCCCATCAACTCCTCGACGGTGATGCCGAAATAGTCGGCGATCTTCTTGCGGCTGGCAACTCTGGGCAGAGCGCCGTTTTTCCAACTGGTAACAGCAGACTTGTTAAAACCGAGTTCTTCTACTACATAAGACGGATATTTTTCGATTTTCTCGCACTGACGCACGAAATTTTCCCAAAACAAAACTATCACCTTCTTTTTGTTGAATTTGCCAAAAATCCAACTATGAGCAAATAACATCTTTACAGTTGGGCACAGTTGGATTATAATATAATCGTACTCAAGAGCGAGATCCCCATCTCTGACCCTCTTGCGGTACACGCACGGGTTCTTCCTTTTGAAAGCTGCTTTGCACACATACTGGATTACCCTACCGCGCGGGCGGGCTTCAGCCATGAGCCCGAACCGGCAAAAGGCGCTATCGTACAGCGCTTTTTGCAGCCCTTCCCATTTTGACCGTGGGAAAGGGAACAGCGTTGCCAAGCCGAAACAGACATGATTAGATTTCCGCAAGTCTATTATAGCCCGTTTCCACTTGCTTGGCAATGTTTTATTAGCCTTTTTGGGAAACATTTTACACAAGCGAGGTGGAAAACGTTGCAGACAAGTTTCAGCGTCACATGGAAGGCGGAGGCCGTCAAGCAGCTTGCTTTGCGCGGCTGGACATATGAAGACCTTGCCCGCGAGACCGGGCTCAGCAGAAGCGTCATCAACCGGTATATGAGCGGCAATTATTCGAACGATAATCCCCGGTCACTGATCGATCGGGCGTTGGGGATGGGGTGAGCGGATGATAAGGAGCGCAATTTTTGCTTGTATGATGTGCTTTTTGGCGGGTGGCTGCCTGTGCGCGTTGTTGTTTATCGCCGCAATGAAGCCGCGCCGGGGCATGTTTGCCGGGTGGGCCGCCTAACTGCTCATCTAGAT